>Ga0209368_1000134_pt1 | contig 115890 bp, 112 predicted proteins | sample EBPBio242008_DNA_FD_185862 | JGI IMG/M metagenome (GOLD analysis project Ga0209368, IMG submission 185862) | Wastewater treatment Type I Accumulibacter community from EBPR Bioreactor in Madison, WI, USA - Reactor 1_4/24/2008_ DNA (SPAdes)... | ecosystem: Engineered > Bioreactor > EBPR >...
CCCTGTGCCGCGCTCAATGACGCCTCCCGAGATAGGCTTCCTGCACGCGGGTGTCGGCGGCGACCTCGTCGAACGACCCTTGCGTCAGCGTCTTGCCCTCGGCCATGACGATGACGGGCGCGCAGAGCTTCTTGATCAGCCCCATGTCGTGCTCGATCAGGCAGATCGTCAGCCCGTCGCGGTTGAGCGCCACGAGATGCTCGGCGATCTGTTCGGTCAGGCTTGGATTGACGCCGGCCATCGGCTCGTCGAGCAGCAGCAGCTTCGGCTCGGCCATCAGGGCGCGACCGATCTCGACCAGTTTCTTCTGGCCGCCGGAGAGCGCGGTGACGGGATTGTCGAGCACATGGTCGAGCTTCAGCCTTCGGGCGATGCCGAAGGCGCGCTCGGACAATTCCGCCTCGCGCCGCTTGGCTCCGCCCGTGCCGATCAGCCCAGCCAGCAGGCCCTCGCCCGGCTGGTCGGCGCCATAGAGCATCAGGTGCTGGAAGACGCTGAGCTTGGGAAAGCCGCGCGCGAGCTGGAAGGAGCGCACCAGCCCCGCCGCGACGAGCTTCTCCGGCGGCATCCCGGCCGTCTCGGTCGTACCGAGCCTGACGGAGCCGGCTTGCGGCCGGTAAAGCCCGGAGACCGCGTTGAACAGGGTCGACTTGCCGGCGCCGTTAGGCCCGATCAGGCCGGTGAAGGAGCCTTGCGGTACCGCGAAATCAACGCCGCGCAGCACCTGGACGCCGTAGAAGCCGAGCTTCAGCCCCTGGATGGTCAGTGCTGCCGTCATGCCGTCGCCGTTTTGCGCCGGCCGGCGAGGGCGGCCGCTGGTTTCATCGGGAAATGCTGCCTGACCTGCTGCTTCCAGAAACTGAGCAGGCCCTCGTAATAGGCCGGGTCGTTGGGGCGCAGCACGGTCTGGCTGATCATGCCGCGGACCAGGCACATCGTCGCGTTCATCACGGTGCGGGTATGGTCCGGGTCGGTGCCGGCGCGGGCGGCGAGCGCGGTCCAGACCGCATCGAGTCCGGCATGGAATTCCTTGACCGTGGGGATGAGATCGGCACGGAAGGCCGGGTTGTGGCGCGCTTCCGGCAGGTATTCCATCGTCACATAGAACAGCCGGTCGTCCATCATCTGCCAGGCGTAGTCGACGATCTCGTCGCTGGAGCCGCCGCGCGCCATGAAATCCTCGGCGAAACGGTGCAGGCCGCGCGCCGCCTTGCCCAGCAGGTCGGCGATAGAGGCGCTGATGATCGCCTCGCGCCCGGCGAAGTGATGGGTCAGCGCGCCCCTCGAGACCCCCGCAAGTCGGGCGATCTCGGGCGTGGTGGTGCGGGCAAGCCCCTGATCGTGCAGCAGGTCGATGGTCGCGTTCATCAGCCGCGCGGAGGTCTCCGCGCTGCGCTCCTTCTGCGATCGCCGCTTGCCGGTGCTGCTCATCCCGATCTCGTTTCCCTTGATGATGGGGAAACGGTGCGACTCCACTTACAAACAGTCAAGCCTGTTTTTTGAGGCGCAAGAGGGTGTCCTGAAGGCAGGCGGTAACGAAAGGCGCGGGCCATCCCGGACGCAGCGAAGCGGAGATCCGGGATCCATGCCCGAACCTTTATCGGAAGCGCTCCGGCATGGATCCCGGGTCAAGCCCGGGATGACGCCGTGGTCCTGCGCAAGAGGAATGAGCTGCCGCGACAGAGGTTCAGACCCCGCCGCGCTCACCAGGGCCGGCGCGGCCCGGTATCGATATGGATCAGCCCGTTCCAGTAGACATGGTTGCCGCCGACCTCGGGCAGGGCGCGCACCCATTCCAGCACCAGCCGCGGCCTGACGCCGGGGACGCGGAAATCCATCGCCTGGCAGCCCTTGTGATAGGAGCCGCGCCGGGCGCGCCAGGGTGGGCGCCAGGTCGAGGTCACCTTCACCGCCCCGTATTTGTCGGCGATCTTGCCGAGGATCTCCTTCAGTTCCTGCGGCAGGCAGGTGATCGAGGTGCCAGGATCGGTCGAGATGCCCGGCCGCTCCGGCTTTTCGTTCGGATCGAAATCGGGCTCGGCGCCGGCCTTCTGGCCGGGCGTCAGCTTCGGCCACTCGACGCCTTCGTCGTCATCCGGCTCGCCGGGGTTGGGCGGCGTGGCTTCGGTGGGTGGGGTTTCCTGAGCCGGCGCCGCTGGGGGCGTTGCCTCGGAGGGGGCGGGCACAGGAGTATCGGGAGCCGAGGCACGCGGCGTCGGCGGCGGAACGATGATCGGTGGCAGCTTCGGCGTGCCCTCGAGGTCGAGATCGAACGGGCGCTGTGGCGGCAGGGGCGCGCGCATCGGCTCGCCCTCCTGGGCGCAGATCGCGGTCGTCGAGAGCAGCAGGGCGAGCGCCGGCATGGCCAGCACGCGCGAAAGGCAGGCCGGGCTCATAGCGCGGCCGGGCGCCCGCAAATGGATGGCAGACGAGCGGGGCGGGGATCACGAAACATCGAAGGCCTTTCGGGATAAAGCGCTCGCGCAGCCGGCAACGATTCGGCACGGTGAACGGATTGCTGCCGCTGCCGCATGCCGAAAGCAGGCGGTTTTGTCGATTTTTCACCGATGCATGGCAGGGTTGCGGCGAGACGTGGCCGGATTTTGCCGTATTCTGCGCCGGGTTCAACCCGGATGCGGCGATTGTGCGGCGCGGCGGAGTCTTGCTTCATTCTAATCGAGGGTCTAAGCGACTGGGACAGCGAGCCGCGCCACGGCCGCCTGAAATGAGTTCGACCATGCAAGCTGCCACGGTGCCATCCATTCTGAGCGACTACCTGCCGCTGGTGCTGTTCATCGGCGTCTCGGCGGTGATCGGCCTGGCCCTGCTGATCGCGCCCTTCGCGATCGCCTATTCCAAGCCGGATGCGGAAAAGCTCTCGGCCTATGAATGCGGCTTCAACGCCTTCGACGACGCCCGCATGAAGTTCGACGTCCGGTTCTATCTGGTCGCGATTCTCTTCATCATCTTCGATCTCGAGGTCGCGTTCCTGTTCCCCTGGGCCGTCGCCTTCGGCGGGCTCGGCTGGTATGGTTTCTGGTCGATGATGGTCTTTCTCGGCGTGCTCACCGTGGGTTTCATCTACGAGTGGCGCAAGGGCGCGCTGGAGTGGGACTGACTGTCGGGTTGCGAGGCGGCGCTCCGCATTCGATCCGGCAGGCAAAGGTTCACAAGGAATAGGTCATGGCAGTCACAGCGATCGATCGTGGTGATCCGCTCGTCGCGCAGGCGCCGAAGGGTTTGCTCGGTCCCGACGGCAAGCCGTTGGGGGCGCGTGATCCGTTCTTCGTAGAGATCAACAACGAACTCGCCGACAAGGGCTTCCTCGTCACCACGACCGACGACCTGATCAACTGGGCTCGCACGGGCTCGCTGATGTGGATGACGTTCGGTCTTGCGTGCTGCGCCGTCGAGATGATGCAGCTCTCGATGCCGCGCTACGACGTCGAGCGCTTCGGCTTCGCGCCGCGCGCCTCACCGCGCCAGTCGGACGTGATGATCGTGGCGGGCACGCTGACCAACAAGATGGCTCCCGCGCTCCGCAAGGTCTACGACCAGATGCCGGAGCCGCGCTACGTCATCTCGATGGGCTCCTGCGCCAATGGCGGCGGCTACTACCATTACAGCTACTCGGTGGTGCGCGGCTGCGACCGCATCGTCCCGATCGACATCTATGTCCCGGGCTGCCCGCCGACGGCCGAGGCGCTGCTCTACGGCGTCCTGCTGCTGCAGAAGAAGATCCGCCGCACCGGTACGATCGAGCGCTGAGCGCTCTTTCGGTCGATGCTGCAGGCGATGAAGGTGAGACGATGAGCGAAGCGCTCGTACAACTCGGCGAAGAGATCAAGGCCGCGCTGCCCGGCGCGGTGACGGAGGCCGTCGTCGCCTTCGAGGAGCTGACGGTTCATGCCGAGGCGGCCTCGATCGTCGAGGTCCTGCGCACGCTGTACAGCGACCCGCGCTTCCGCTTCGTGAACTTCACCGATATCGCCGGCGCCGACTATCCCGGCCGCGAGAAGCGCTTCGACGTCGTCTACCACCTGCTGGCGCCGCACCATAACCGCCGCATTCGCGTGAAGGTCCAGACCGACGAGGCGACGCCCGTTCCCTCCGTCATCGAGGTCTTCCCGGCGGCGAACTGGTTCGAGCGCGAGGCCTATGATTTCTACGGCATCCTGTTCTCCGGCCATCCGGACCTGCGCCGCATCCTCACCGATTACGGCTTCGAGGGTTATCCGCTGCGCAAGGACTTCCCGCTGACCGGCTTCGTCGAGGTTCGCTACGACGACGAGCAGAAGCGTGTCGTCTACGAGCCGGTGAAGCTCAACCAGGAATTCCGCAACTTCGATTTCCTTTCGCCCTGGGAAGGCACGGATTACGTGCTGCCGGGCGACGAGAAGGCGAAGGGGGCGTGATGGCGTCTGGCCAGCAACCCCTGTCCGGCGGCTGCCTCTGCGGCGCGGTGCGTTTCACCGCCAAGCCCGAGAAGGCCGAGATGGATGTCTGCCATTGCGGCATGTGCCGGAAATGGAGCGGCGGCGTCTTCATGGCGGTGCCGTGTTCCGGCGTGTCGGTTGCGGATGAGCAGGCGCTCGGCGTCTATCCGTCCTCCGACTGGGCCGAGCGCGTCTTCTGCAAGACCTGCGGGACGAGCCTGTTCTGGCGCCTGCGCGAGGGCGGTGACGGCCATGTCGCGGTCGCCTTCCAGGCCTTCGACGACTTGTCGTCCTTCACCTTCGCCGAAGAGATCTTCATCGACGAGAAGCCTGCCCTCTACGCCTTCGCCGGTGAGCGAAGCCGCAAGACCGGCGCGCAGGTGATCGCCGAATTCGCCGCGAAACAGGCGGGCTGAGCATGACCGAGCACAATATCCGCAATTTCTCGATCAACTTCGGCCCGCAGCACCCGGCGGCGCACGGCGTGCTGCGCCTCGTGCTGGAGCTCGACGGCGAGATCGTCGAGCGCGTCGATCCGCATATCGGCCTGCTGCATCGCGGCACCGAGAAGCTGATCGAGGCCAAGACCTACCTCCAGGCCGTGCCCTATTTCGACCGGCTCGACTATGTCGCGCCGATGAACCAGGAGCACGCCTATGCGCTCGCGGTCGAACGCCTCGTCGGCGTGACCGTGCCGCGCCGCGGCCAGCTCATCCGCGTGCTCTATTCCGAGATCGGCCGCATCCTCTCGCATCTGCTGAACGTCACGACGCAGGCGATGGACGTCGGCGCCCTCACGCCTCCGCTCTGGGGCTTCGAGGAGCGCGAGAAGCTGATGATTTTCTACGAGCGGGCCTGCGGCGCGCGCATGCATGCGGCCTATGTCCGGCCCGGTGGCGTGCACCAGGATATCCCGGTCTCGCTGATCCATGACATCGCCGAATGGTGCGATCCGTTCCTCAAGGTCTGCGACGACCTCGAAGGCCTGCTCAGCGACAACCGCATCTTCAAGCAGCGCAACGTCGATATCGGCGTGGTCGATCTCGAGACCTGCTGGAAATGGGGCTTCTCGGGCGTGATGGTGCGCGGCTCCGGCGCGCCCTGGGACCTGCGCAAGTCGCAGCCCTACGAGTGCTACGAGGAGATGGAATTCGACATCCCCGTCGGCAAGAACGGCGACTGCTTCGACCGCTACCACATCCGCATGGAAGAGATGCGCCAGTCGGTCCGCATCATGAAGCAGTGCTGCGACAAGCTGCTGGCCCCGGATGGCGGCGGCCCGGTCTCCTCGCTCGACGGCAAGATGGTGCCGCCCAAGCGCGGCGAGATGAAGCGCTCGATGGAAGCGCTGATCCACCATTTCAAGCTCTATACCGAGGGCTACAAGGTCCCGGCCGGCGAGGTCTATGCTGCGGTCGAGGCGCCGAAGGGCGAGTTCGGTGTCTATCTGGTCTCCGATGGCACCAACAAGCCCTATCGCTGCAAGATCAAGGCCCCGGGCTTCGCCCATCTCCAGGCCATGGATTTCATGTGCCGCAAGCACATGCTCGCCGACGTCTCCGCGATCCTCGGCTCCCTCGATATCGTCTTTGGTGAAGTTGACCGCTGATGTCCGTCCGTCGTCTCGCCCCTGATCCGGTCCAGCCCGCCTCCTTCGCCTTCACCGCGGCGAACGAGAACTGGATCGTCCAGCAGATCGCCAAATATCCCGAAGGCCGCCAGGCGTCCGCCGTCATTCCGCTGCTGTGGAAGGCACAGGAGCAGGAGGGCTGGGTCTCGCGCGCCGTGATCGAGACCGTCGCGAAGCGCCTCGGCATGGCGCCGATGCGGGTGCTGGAGGTCGCGACCTTCTACACGATGTTCAACCTGCAGCCGGTTGGCGAGTTCTTCGTCCAGCTCTGCGGCACGACGCCCTGCGCGCTGCGCGGCGCCGAAGCGCTGAAGAAGGTCTGCGAGGACGTCATCGGCCCGCAATCGACCGTGACCGCCGACGGCAAGCTCTCCTGGCTCGAAGTCGAGTGCCTGGGCGCCTGCTGCAACGCTCCGATGGCCCAGATCAATGTCGATTATTACGAGGACCTGACGCCGGCGAATTTCCGCCAGCTCCTCGATGATCTCCGCAACGGTCGTGCGACCAAGCCCGGCCCGCAGAACGGCCGCACCGGCTCCGAGCCGGAAGGCGGTCCGCAGACGCTGACCGACAAGGCGCTCTATGACGGCTCGATGATCGGCGCCGGCGACTGGCAGAAGCGCATCGTCGAGCAGCGCAAGGCTGCGGCCGAAGCCGCCGCCGCCAAGGCCGCTGCCGAGGCGGAAGCCAAGAAGGCTGCCGAGGCCGAGGCGAAGAAGGCCGAGGCAACCCCGGCAGCCGTTGCCGAGAAGCCTGCGAGCGAGACCGCTGCCGCCAAGGGCAAGGTCGAGAAGAAGGATGTCGCCGAGGCTGCCAAGCCTGCGGTCGACGAGAGCAAGCCCGAACTGCTGACCGCCGCGCGCGGTGGCAAGGGCGACGATCTCGAACTGATCTGGGGCGTCGGGCCGAAGCTCGGCAAGATGCTCAATGAGATGGGGGTCTGGCATTACGACCAGATCGCCAAATGGACACCGGCGGAGCTCGCCTGGGTCGATGCGCGGCTGACCGGCTTCAAGGGCCGGGCGGAGCGTGACGACTGGATTGCTCAGTCGAAGAAGCTCGCGACGGGCTGGCGCCCGGAGTCGAAGCTTGGCGACAAGCCGGCAGAGTGAGGCACTAGGACATGCTCGCAGATCGCGATCGCATCTTCACCAATCTCTACGGCCTGCACGACCGTACCCTGAAGGGTGCGATCCAGCGCGGCGCCTGGGATGGCACCAAGTTCATCCTGGAGCAGGGCCGGGACTGGATCATCGACGAGATGAAGAAGTCCGGCCTGCGCGGCCGTGGTGGCGCAGGCTTCCCGACCGGGCTGAAATGGTCGTTCATGCCCAAGCAGAGCGACGGGCGCCCGCATTACCTCGTCGTGAACGCCGACGAGTCGGAGCCGGGCACCTGCAAGGACCGCGAGATCATGCGCAACGACCCGCATACGCTGGTCGAGGGCTGCCTGATCGCCTCCTTCGCCATGGGCGCGCATGCGGCCTATATCTACATCCGCGGCGAGTACGTCCGGGAACGCGAGGCGCTGCAGCGCGCTGTCGACGAGGCCTATGCGGCCAAGCTCATCGGCAAGGACAACGTCCACGGCTATCCCTTTGATCTCTATGTGCATCACGGCGCCGGCGCCTATATCTGCGGCGAAGAGACGGCGCTGCTGGAGAGCCTCGAGGGCAAGAAGGGCATGCCGCGGCTGAAGCCGCCATTCCCGGCCAATATGGGCCTCTATGGCTGCCCGACCACGGTGAACAACGTCGAGTCGATCGCGGTCGCCCCGACCATCCTGCGCCGCGGCGCGAGCTGGTTCTCCTCGATCGGCACGCCGAATAATGTCGGCACCAAACTCTTCTGCGTCTCGGGCCATGTGAACAAGCCCTGCAACGTTGAAGAGGCGATGGGCCTGACCTTCCGCGAGCTGATCGACAAGCATTGCGGCGGCATCCGCGGCGGTTGGGACAATCTCAAGGCGGTCATCCCCGGAGGTTCGTCGGTGCGCATGGTCCCGGCCGAGCAGATCATCGACACACCGATGGATTTCGACTCGCTTTCGAAGTTGCGCTCCGGCCTCGGCACGGCGGCGGTGATCGTGATGGACAAGTCGACCGACATCGTCCGCGCCATCGCCCGCATCAGCCATTTCTACAAGCACGAGAGCTGCGGCCAGTGCACGCCCTGCCGCGAGGGCACGGGCTGGATGTGGCGCGTCATGGAACGCATGGCCGAAGGCCGTGCCCAGAAGCGCGAGATCGACATGCTGCTCGACGTCACCAAGCAGATCGAGGGCCACACGATCTGCGCGCTCGGTGATGCCGCAGCCTGGCCGATCCAGGGCCTGATCGCGCATTTCCGTCACGAGATCGAGCAGCGCATCGACGACTATGCCGCCAACCCGCACAGCGAGCCTGTGCGCCTGATGGCGGCGGAGTGAGACCATGACGAAACTCCTCATCGACGGCGTCGAGGTCGACGTTCCCGCCGAGTACACCGTGCTCCAGGCCTGCGAGGCCGCGGGCGTCGAGGTGCCGCGCTTCTGCTTCCACGAGCGCCTCTCGATCGCCGGCAACTGCCGCATGTGCCTCGTCGAGGTGAAGGGCGGTCCGCCGAAGCCGCAGGCCTCCTGCGCCATCGGCGTGCGCGACCTGCGCCCCGGCCCGAACGGCGAGCCGCCGGTCGTCCTGACCAAGTCTCCGATGGTCAAGAAGGCCCGCGAAGGGGTGATGGAGTTCCTGCTCATCAACCACCCGCTCGACTGCCCGATCTGCGACCAGGGCGGCGAATGCGACCTGCAGGACCAGGCGATGGCCTATGGCGCGGATACCTCGCGCTATGCCGAGAACAAGCGCGCGGTCGAGGACAAGTATATCGGCCCGCTGGTCAAGACGACGATGACGCGCTGCATCCAGTGCACGCGCTGCGTCCGCTTCACCACCGAGGTTGCCGGCGCCTCCGATCTCGGCGCCATCGGCCGCGGCGAGGACATGGAGATCACGACCTATCTCGAGCAGGCGATGTCGTCGGAGCTCCAGAGCAACGTCGTCGATCTCTGCCCGGTCGGCGCGCTGACCTCGAAGCCCTACCAGAACAAGGCCCGGCCCTGGGAGCTCTCCAAGACCGAGAGCATCGACGTGATGGACGCGGTCGGCTCGGCCATCCGCGTCGACTCGCGCGGCAAGGAAGTGATGCGCATCCTGCCCCGCCTCAACGAGGCGGTGAACGAGGAGTGGATCTCCGATAAGACCCGCCATGTCGCCGATGGCCTGAAGACCCAGCGTCTCGACCGGCCCTATATCCGCGAGAACGGCCGCCTGCGTCCCGCGAGCTGGAACGAGGCTTTCGCCGCCATTGCCGGCAAGGTGAAGGCGACGTCGCCTGAGAAGATCGGCGCCATCGCCGGCGATCTCGCCGCGGTCGAGGACATGTTCGCGCTGAAGAGCCTGATCGCCTCGCTCGGCTCCGCCAATCTCGACGCCCGCCAGGATGGCACTAAGCTGCATCCGAAGTTCGGCCGTGCGTCCTACGTCCTCAACGCCGGCATCGCCGGCATCGAGGACGCGACCTCGCTGCTGATCATCGGCTCGAACCCGCGCCGTGAGGCGCCGATCCTGAACGCCCGCATCCGCAAGCGCTGGCTGCGCGGCGACTTCAAGGTTTCCGTCATCGGCGAGAAGGCCGACCTGACCTATGCCTACGACTATCTCGGCGCCGGCCCTGAGACGCTGGCCGAGGTCGTGAAGTCGGCCGCCGCCGCTGGCGGCAAGCCGATGGTGCTGGTCGGGCAGGGCGCTCTCGCCCGCACTGACGGCGAGGCCGTGCTCTCGCTCGCCGCCAAGGCGGCGCAGGCGCTCGGTGCGATCACCGAGGGCTGGAACGGCTTCGGCGTGATCCACACCGCTGCCGCCCGCGTCGGCGCGCTCGATCTCGGCTTCGTGCCGGGTGAGGGTGGTCTCGATGCGGCTGCCATGGTCAAGCCGGGCGCGCTCGATGTGCTCTTCCTGCTTGGAGCTGACGAGATCGAGGTGCCGGAAGGCGCCTTCGTCGTCTACCAGGGCACGCATGGCGACAAGGGCGCGCACCGCGCCGACGTCATCCTGCCGGGCGCGGCCTATACCGAGAAGTCCGGCACCTATGTGAACACGGAAGGCCGTGTGCAGATGGGCGACCGCGCCACCTTCCCGCCGGGCGACGCCCGCGAGGACTGGGCGATCCTGCGCGCGCTGTCCGCGACGCTGGGCAAGACGCTGCCCTTCGACTCGCTCTCCGGCCTGCGCAAGGCGCTCTATGAGGCGCATCCGCATTTCGCGGCGCTCGACGGCCTCCCAGTCAACGACGCCTCGGAGATCGGCAAGCTCGCCGGCCTCGGCGGCAAGACCGACAAGGCGGGCTTCGCGCCCGTCGTCGCCGATTTCTATCAGACCAACCCGATCGCGCGTGCCTCCGCCGTCATGGCGGAATGCTCGGCGCTGGCCTCCGGCCGGCATCAGCAGGCGGCGGAGTAAGCGGCCATGAACTGGGACCTCGTCCTCGATATCGCGATCATCCTCGGCAAGAGCCTGCTGCTGCTGGTCTGCCTCCTGGTCTTCATCGCCTATATCCTGCTGGCCGACCGCAAGGTCTGGGCGGCGGTGCAGCTTCGCCGCGGCCCGAACGTGGTCGGACCCTGGGGCCTGTTCCAGAGCTTCGCGGACCTGATCAAGTTCGCGCTCAAGGAGCCGATCATCCCGTCCGGCGCCAACAAGGGCATCTTCCTGCTGGCGCCGTTCATCTCCTGCCTGCTGGCGCTCGGCGCCTGGGCGGTGATCCCGGTGGCGGAAGGCTGGGCGATCGCCGACATCAATGTCGGCGTGCTCTACATCCTCGCGATCTCCTCGCTCGGCGTCTACGGCATCATCATGGCCGGCTGGGCCTCGAACTCGAAATACCCGTTCATGAGCGCGCTGCGCTCGGCGGCGCAGATGGTGTCCTACGAGGTCTCGATCGGCTTCGTGATCATCACCGTCCTGCTCTGCGTCGGCTCGCTGAACCTCTCGGCGGTGGTCGAGGCGCAGCAGAACAGGGGTCTGGCGCATGCGCTGGGCGTGCCGTGGCTCTCGATCCTGAATTGGTACTTCATCCCGCTCTTCCCGATGTTCGTGGTCTTCTTCATCTCGGCGCTGGCCGAGACGAACCGGCCGCCCTTCGATCTGGCTGAAGCCGAGTCGGAGCTCGTGGCGGGCTTCATGGTCGAGTATTCCTCGACCCCGTACCTGCTGTTCATGCTCGGCGAATACGTGGCGATCATGACCATGTGCTCGCTGACCACGATCCTCTTCCTCGGCGGCTGGGCTCCTCCGGTCGCGCTGCCGCCCTTCACCTGGCTGCCCGGCGTGTTCTGGTTCGCGCTCAAGGTCTGCTTCGTGTTCTTCATGTTCGCGCTGGTGAAGGCCTTCGTGCCGCGCTACCGCTACGATCAATTGATGCGCCTGGGCTGGAAGGTCTTCCTGCCGCTCTCGCTCGCCTGCGTCGTGATCGTGGCGCTGGTGCTGCAATTGACGGGCTGGGGCCCGGTGGCGGGATGAGTTGGGCCGGCCCGCTCGGTGCCCTGATCGGCTTCGGGCTCGGCCTGCTGGAATACCGGCTGATGTCGGCGGTGGTGATCGGGGCGCTGCGGCGCACGGATCGCTCGACGACGGAGGCCGAGAAGGCTGACTATGAGCGCCGTATCCGCATCTTGCGGGCGGCGCTGGTTGTGATGACGATCGGCTTGATGCCGGTCCTGGGTTTCGTGATCGGCCGGGCGTTGTTCGGCTGAGGATGTAAAGGACGAAGGCGATGTCACTCGCGCAAGCCGCAAGGGGCCTGCTGCTGAAGGAGTTCGTCGGGGCTATCGGCCTGTCGATGCGCTATTTCTTCAAGCCGAAGGCGACGCTGAACTACCCGTTCGAGAAGGGCCAGCTCTCGCCGCGCTTCCGTGGCGAGCATGCGCTGCGTCGCTATCCGAACGGCGAGGAGCGTTGCATCGCCTGCAAGCTCTGCGAGGCGATCTGCCCGGCGCAGGCCATCACCATCGAGGCTGGCCCGCGCCGCAACGACGGCACGCGCCGCACCACCCGTTACGACATCGACATGACCAAGTGCATCTACTGCGGCTTCTGCCAGGAAGCCTGCCCGGTCGATGCCATCGTCGAGGGGCCCAATTTCGAGTTCGCGACCGAGACCCGTGAGGAGCTGTTCTACGACAAGGACAAGCTGCTCGCGAACGGCGCGCGCTGGGAACGCGAGATCGCGCGCAACATCGCGATGGACGCGCCCTATCGGTAGTTGATTGACCTCTCCGGCGTCATCCCGGACAAGCCGCGAAGCGGCGCCGATCCGGGATCCATCGGAGGGAACCGTGCTTTACGATGGATCCCGGATCGGCGCTTCGCTTGTCCGGGATGACGTTGCAGGGTGCAATTGAGTTCACAGACCCGCCGTGCGGTTGTCCCGCCCGGCGGGCCTGATTATAGACGCTCCAAATTGCTCGGGGTCCTTTGAGTCCCGGAGCACGAACCAAACGAGGACCGCGCCGAAAAGGGGCGGGAAGGGCTGACCGAGATGAATGCCGCAGCGGCTTTCTTCTATCTCTTCGCAGGCATCACCGTGGCATCCGCCTTCATGGTGGTGACCTCGCGCAATCCCGTGCACTCGGTGCTCTACCTCATCCTGGCCTTCGTCAACGCGGCCGGGCTGTTCATGCTGCTCGGTGCCGAGTTCCTCGCGATGCTGCTGGTCGTCGTCTATGTCGGCGCGGTCGCGGTGCTCTTCCTCTTCGTGGTGATGATGCTCGATGTCGATTTCGCCGAGTTCCGCCAGGGCTTCCTCAACTACCTGCCGATCGGCGCGCTGATCGGCTTCATCTTCGCCGTCGAGCTCCTGCTGGTCGTCGGCGCCTGGGTCATCGATCCGCAGATCGTCAAGGCACCGGTCGCCGCGATCCCGGCGGGCATCTCGAACACCGAGGCGCTCGGCCGCGTGCTCTACACCCAGTATGTCTACTACTTCCAGGCGGCCGGCCTCGTGCTGCTCGTCGCCATGATCGGCGCGATCGTGCTGACGCTGCGCGAGCGGCCCGGCATCAAGCGCCAGCATGTCCCGACCCAGAACGCCCGCACCAAGGACGCGGCGATGGCGGTCAAGCAGGTGCCTTCGCGCGCCGGCGTTCCCGAGGAGATGGCGTGATGACGATCGGACTGGGCCATTATCTCGCGGTCAGTGCCATCCTGTTCACGCTCGGCGTGCTCGGCATCTTCGTCAACCGCAAGAACATCATCGTTATCCTGATGTCGGTCGAGCTCATCCTGCTCTCGGTCAACCTGAACTTCGTCGCCTTCTCGAGCTTCCTGAACGACATCGTCGGCCAGGTCTTCGCGCTGCTCGTGCTCACGGTGGCGGCGGCTGAGGCCGCGATCGGCCTCGCCATTCTCGTCGTCTACTTCCGCAACCGCGGCACGATCGCGGTGGAAGACATCAACATGATGAAAGGCTGAGCGCGCCCTCGCGCCTGGACCTCACTGCCATGTATCACGCGATCGTCTTCCTCCCTCTCATCGGCTTCCTGATCGCCGGCCTGTTCGGCCGGCTGATCGGCGCACGCGGCTCCGAGATCGTCACGACCTCGCTGCTGATCGTCTCCGCCCTCCTGTCCTGGGTCGCTTTCATCCAGGTCGGCTTCGGCTCCGGCACGACCCGCGTGCAGGTCGCGAGCTGGATCTCGTCGGGACAGCTGCAGGTCGATTGGGCCTTCCGCGTCGATACGTTGACCGCGGTGATGCTGGTCGTGGTCAACACGGTCTCCAGCCTCGTGCACCTCTATTCGATCGGCTACATGCACGAGGACCCGCACCGTCCGCGCTTCTTCGCCTATCTCTCGCTCTTCACCTTCGCGATGCTGATGCTGGTGACGTCGGACAACCTCGTCCAGATGTTCTTCGGCTGGGAAGGCGTCGGTCTCGCCTCCTATCTCCTCATCGGCTTCTGGTATCAGAAGCCCTCGGCCAATGCGGCCGCGATGAAGGCCTTCATCGTCAACCGCGTCGGCGATTTCGGCTTCTCGCTCGGCATCTTCCTCGTTTTCGTGCTGTTCGGCTCTGTCGGCTTCGACGCGATCTTCCCGCGCGCCGGCGAACTGGTGAACCAGAGCTTCCGCTTCCTCGGCTATGACTGGAACGCCCTGACCCTGACCTGCCTGCTGCTCTTCATGGGCGCCATGGGCAAGTCCGCGCAGTTCCTGCTGCACACCTGGCTGCCGGACGCGATGGAAGGCCCGACCCCGGTTTCGGCCCTCATCCATGCCGCTACCATGGTCACCGCCGGCGTCTTCATGTTGGCGCGCCTGTCCCCGGTCTTCGAATACGCACCGGTCGCGCTCACGGTCGTCGTCGTCATCGGCGCCACCACCGCCTTCTTCGCGGCGACGGTCGGCCTCGTGCAGAACGACATCAAGCGCGTCATCGCCTATTCGACCTGCTCGCAGCTCGGCTACATGTTCGTCGCGCTCGGCGTCGGCAATTACGGCGCCGGCATCTTCCACCTCTTCACCCACGCCTTCTTCAAGGCGCTGCTCTTCCTGGGCGCCGGCTCGGTCATCCATGCGATGCATCACGAGCAGGACATGCGCCACATGGGTGGCCTCCGGAAGCACATCCCGCTGACCGCGCTCGCCATGACGATCGGCACGCTGGCGCTGACCGGCTTCCCGTTCCTCGCCGGCTATTTCTCGAAGGATGCGATCATCGAGAGCGCCTATGCCGCCCATAGCGCCGCTGCGACGAGCTATGCCTTCCCGCTGCTGGTCATCGCGGCCTGCATGACCTCGTTCTACTCCTGGCGGCTCTACTTCATGACCTTCGAGGGCAAGCCGCGCTGGGGGCATGGGCACGACTCGCATGGTCACGGCCATGACGACCACGCGCACGCCGCGCATGGCCATGACGATCACGGCCATGGTCACGACCACACGCCGCATGAGAGCCCGTGGGTGATGCTGATCCCGCTCGCCGTGCTCTCGGTCGGCGCGGTCGCTGCCGGCTTCGTCTTCAAGGAAGCCTTCATCGGCCACGACTTCGAGACGTTCTGGAAGTCGGCCCTGTTCATGGGCAAGGACAACCACATCCTGCACGCCATGCACGAAGTGCCGAAATGGGTCGTCTGGTCGCCCTTCGTGGCGATGGTGATCGGCTTCGTGCTCGCCTACTACATGTATGTCCGCCGCCCGGACGTGCCCGGCAAGCTGGCCGCCGCCAACCCGGCGCTCTACCAGTTCCTGCTCAACAAGTGGTATTTCGACGAGCTCTACGACTTCCTGTTCGTGCGTCCGTCGAAATGGCTCGGCCGCTTCCTCTGGAAGAAGGGCGACGGTCTGGTCATTGACGGCTTCGGCCCGGACGGCGTCTCGGCCCGCGTGGTCGACGTCACTAACCGGGTGGTCCGGCTGCAGACCGGCTATCTCTATCACTATGCCTTCGCCATGCTGATCGGCGTCGCTGGGCTCGTGACCTGGTATCTCGTGGCTCGCGGGTGAGATGATGTCCTTCTTCGGCTTCGGTATCCTCACCGGTCTTCTCGTCCTGCCGCTGGTCGGCGCGGTCCTGATTCTCGTCCAGCGCGGCGATCAGGCGGCGGTCGATTCAAATGCGCGCTGGATCGCGCTGTTCACGACCGGCCTGACCTTCCTGCTTGCCTGCGTCGCCTGGAACCGCTTCGACATCGCCAATCCCGGCTTCCAGATGGTCGAGACCCACGCCTGGGTTTCGGACGCCATCAAGTTCAAGCTCGGCGTCGACGGCTTCTCTTTCCCCTTCATCGTGCTGACGGCCTTCCTGATGCCGTTCTGCATCGTCGCCTCCTGGACTTCGGTCGAGAAGCGGGTGCGCGAATACATGATCGCGTTCCTGGTGCTGGAAGCGCTGATGATCGGCGTCTTCGCGGCGCTCGACCTCGTGCTGTTCTACCTGTTCTTCGAGGCAGGCCTGATCCCGATGTTCCTGATCATCGGCATCTGGGGCGGCAAGCGGCGCGTCTATGCGTCCTACAAGTTCTTCCTCTACACGCTGCTCGGCTCGGTCCTGATGCTGCTCGCCGTGATGGCGATGTACTGGAACGCAGGCACGACCGACATCCCGACGCTGCTGGCGCATAAGTTCCCGTCGCAGATGCAGACTTGGCTGTGGCTCGCCTTCTTCGCCTCCTTCGCGGTGAAGATGCCGATGTGGCCGGTCCATACCTGGCTGCCCGACGCGCACGTCGAGGCGCCGACCGCCGGCTCCGTCGTGCTGGCCGCGATCCTGCTGAAGATGGGCGGTTACGGCTTCATCCGCTTCTCGATCCCGATGTTCCCGGAAGCCTCGGCGCTGTTCGCGCCGCTGGTCTTCGCCCTCTCGGTCGTCGCCATCGTCTACACCTCGCTGGTGGCGCTGATGCAGGAGGACATGAAGAAGCTGATCGCCTATTCGTCGGTCGCCCATATGGGCTTCGTGACGATGGGCCTCTTCACCCTGACGCCGCAGGGCATCCAGGGCGCGATGTTCCAGATGGTCAGCCACGGGCTGGTCTCCGGCGCGCTCTTCCTCTGTGTCGGCGTGATCTACGATCGCATGCATACCCGCGAGATCGCAGCCTATGGCGGCCTCGTGAACCGCATGCCGGCCTATGCCGTCGTCTTCATGGTCTTCACCATGGCCAATGTCGGCCTGCCCGGAACGGCTGGCTTCGTCGGCGAGTTCCTGACGCTGCTCGGTGCCTTCCGCGCCAATCCCTGGGTGGCGTTCTTCGCAACCTCCGGCGTCATCCTCTCGGCGGCCTATGCGCTCTGGCTCTATCGCCGGGTCGTGTTCGGCGAGCTGGTCAAGCCCGAGCTGAAGGACATCAAGGACCTCAACGTCCGCGAATACGTGACGCTGGTCCCGCTCGTCCTGCTGACGATCTGGTACGGCATCCAGCCGCACACGATCCTCGACGCCTTCGCGGCGCCGACCGAAGCGCTCATCAAGAACTATCAGGCAGCCCTCGCCGTCGCGAAGACGGCGCTGGCAGCCGCGCAGTAAGGTCTCGTCATGGCTCTGCCCGCTCTCGGCCCGGCCCTGCCGGAAATCATCCTCGCCATCGGCGCCATCGCCATGGTGCTGGTCGGTGCGATCCAGGGCGAGCGCTCGACGCGCCTGCTCGAAGGGCTGGCGCTGGCGCTGCTTGCGGTCGCGCTGGTGATGGTCGTCTCCGGCACCGGCAAGATGCTGACCTTCAACGATGGCTTCATCGTCGACGGCTTCGCCCGCTTCATGAAGGTTCTGACTTTGCTCGGCGCGGGTGCCGCGATCCTGCTCTCGGCCGATACGCTACGGCGCCAGGGCACGATGCGCTTCGAGTTCCCGATCCTCGTCGTGCTCTCGACCATCGGCATGATGATGATGATCTCGGCCAACGATCTCATCAGCCTCTATGTCGGCCTCGAGTTGCAGTCGCTGGCGCTCTATGTCGTCGCAGCCTTCGACCGCGACAACGCCAAGTCGACCGAGGCCGGCCTGAAGTACTTCGTGCTCGGCGCGCTCTCGTCGGGCATGCTGCTCTATGGCGGCTCGCTGGTCTATGGTTTCACCGGCACCGTCACCTTCCCGGGCATCGCGGCCGCGACGGCCGGCGGCCATGCCGGCATCGGCCTGATTTTCGGCATCGTCTTCATCGCGGCGGGCGTCGCCTTCAAGATCTCGGCGGTGCCGTTCCACATGTGGACGCCGGACGTCTACGAGGGCGCGCCGACCCCGGTCGCGGCCTTCTTCGCCTCGGCGCCCAAGATGGCCGCCATGGCGATGGTGATCCGCGTCTTCATCGGCGCCTTCCCCGGCGCGATCCATGACTGGCGCCAGATCATCGTCTTCATCTCGATCGCCTCGATGGGCCTTGGCGCCTTCGCAGCGATCGGCCAGCGCAACATCAAGCGCCTGCTCGCCTACTCCTCGATCGCCAATATGGGTTATGCGCTGGTCGGCCTCGCGGCCGGCACGGCCGAGGGCGTGCAGGGCGTGATGACCTACATGGCGATCTATCTCGCCACGACGCTCGCCGCCTTTGCCTGCGTGCTGATGATGCGCCGCGACGGCAAGCTGGTCGAGGACATTTCGGAACTCGCCGGCCTGTCCCGCACCAACGGCTGGATGGCCTTCGCGATGGCGATGATGATGTTCTCGCTCGCCGGCATCCCGCCGCTCGCCGGCTTCTGGGCCAAGTGGTACGTCTTCCTGGCCGCGATCAACGCCAAGCTTTACGTGCTTGCCGTCATCGGCGTGCTGACCAGCGTCGTCGGCGCCTATTACTACCTGCGCCTCGTCAAGGTGATGTATTTCGACGAGCCGAAGCCCGCCTTCGAGAAGTCGGATCTCGGCGTGCGCACCGTGCTGCTGGTCTCGGCGCTCTTCGTGCTGGTGCTCTCGCTGGTTCCGGCGCCGCTGTTCGACACGGCGGCCGCTGCGGCCAAGTCGCTGTTCTGAGCTGACGGCGCGTGCTCGGTGAGGCGGCCCGCGCCGCGGGCTATCGGTTGATCGTCCGCGACGAGGTCGGCTCCACCATGGAGGAGGCCCGCCGCGCGCTCGATCAGGGCGAGCCCGGCAAGCTCTGGATCGTCGCCCGCAGCCAGAATGCCGGCCGCGGCCGCCATGGCCGGCAATGGGGCTCTCCCCCCGGCAATCTCTACGCCAGCCTGCTCCTGACCGATCCGTGCGAGCCGGCTTTGGCTCCGCAGCTCGGTTTCGTCGTAGGCCTCGCCCTGCACGATGCCGCCGCGAAGCTGCTCGGTCCGGCCGCATCTGGCCTCAGGCTGAAATGGCCGAACGACCTGCTGCTCGACCGGGCCAAGACCTCCGGGCTGCTGCTGGAGGGCGAGAGCCGGGCAGGGCGCTTCAACGTCATCGTCGGCTGCGGCGTCAATATCGCCTCCTGCCCCACGGACACGCCCTATCCGGCGACCTTCCTCAAGGCCGTGGCGCCGCAGGCCAATGTCGAGGCCATGCTGACCGGCCTGAGCGATGCCTTCGCCCAGCGCTTCGCCGTCTGGTCGCAGCCCGGTGGCTTCGGCCCGACCCGCGCCGCGTGGCTGGAGCGCGCCGCCTTCCTCGGCGAGACCATCACCATCCGCCTGCCCGAAGGACCGCTCGCCGGCATCTTCATCGGTCTCGACCCGTCCGGGCGCCTCGAACTCGAAACAGAATCCGGCCGCCGCGTGATCGATGCGGGCGACCTCTTCTTCGGGCCTCCGGGCTGACCGTGCCTATTGCCCGGCCTCCGTCGATCTGGAGGCCATCTCGCTGGCGTGCTAGGGCTCGTTGCCATCACGCGGCATAGATCAAGCCATTGCCAGAATCAGGATTGCCAGTGACCCGCTCCTCCGACCAGCTCGTCTTCGTTCCCCTCGGCGGCCTCGGCGAGATCGGCATGAACGCCGCTCTCTACGGCTTCGGGCCAGAGGGCCGACGAAAGTGGATTCTGGTCGATTGCGGCCTGTCCTTCGCCGGGCCGGAGGCGCCGGGCGTCGATATCGTCCTGCCCGATCTGCGCTACATCATCGAGGAGCGGGCGAACCTTCTCGGCATCATCATCACCCACGCCCATGAGGATCATATCGGTGCGCTCGCCGCGCTCTGGCCCTCATTGCGCGCCCCGGTCTACTGCACGCGCTTCGCCGCCGGCCTGCTCGCGACGCGCCGCCTTTCCGAGCCAGGCGCGCCGAGTGTCGACATCAATGTCGTGCCGCAGGGCGGGGCGATCACGCTCGGGCCCTTCGACATCGAATTCGTGCCCGTGGCGCATTCGATTCCGGAATCGAACGCGCTCGCCATCCGCACGCCGGCCGGCCTCGTCGTCCATACCGGCGACTGGAAGATCGATCCGACGCCACAGGTCGGCCTGCCGACCGACGAGAAGCGCCTGCGCGAGCTCGGCGAGGAGGGCGTTCTGGCGCTGGTCTGCGACTCGACCAATGTCATGCGCGACGGCATCAGCCCGAGCGAGGCCGATGTCGCCGCCAAGCTGAAGGAGCTGATCCACTCGGCGCCGGGCCGCGTCGCGGTCACCACCTTCGCGTCGAACGTGGCACGCTTGCGCGCCGTCGCCGAGGCGGCGATGGCCGATCAGCGCGAGGTCGTGGTCGTCGGCCGCGCCATGGACCGCGTCATCGATGTCGCCCGCGAATGCGGCTATCTCGACGGCATCCCCGGCTTCCGCGCGGTCGATGCCTACGGCTACCTGCCGCGCGACAAGGTCGTAGCGCTGGTCACCGGCAGCCAGGGCGAGCCGCGCGCCGCGCTCTCGCGCATCGCCTCGGACGATCATCCGGAGATCGCGCTCTCGCCCGGCGACCGCGTAATCTTCTCCTCGCGCACGATTCCCGGCAACGAGAAGTCGGTCGGCAACATCCTGAACGCGCTGGCCCGTGACAAGATCGAGATCATCACGGACCGGACCCATCTGGTCCATGTCTCCGGCCATCCCCGCCGCGAGGAGATGGCCCGGCTCTATGGCTGGCTGAAGCCGCAGATCGCGATCCCCGCCCATGGCGAGGACCTTCATCTGTCCGAGCACGAAACCTTCGCCCGCAGCCTTGGCGTGAAACACGTTCTGCGCGCCGGCAATGGCGACGTCGTCGCGATCTCGGGAGAGGGCGCCCGCAAGGTCGACGAGGTCCGGCACGGCCGGCTCTATCAGGACGGGGCCGTGCTGGTGAACGCTCTTGAGAAGACCATTCAGGAGCGCCGCCGCCTCTCCTTTGCCGGCATCGTCTCGATCGCGGTCGCCGTCGACGACAAGGGCGGCATCGCCGGCGAGCCGGAGATCGCAGTGCTCGGCCTGCCGCCGCGCACGCTCGGCGGCATCGATTTCGACGAATATGTCGCCGATACGGTCGGCGATCTCCTCGACAATATCCCGAAGGCCCGCCGCCGTGATCCCGAGGCCTTGCGCAACGCGCTGGAGCGCGGCGTGCGCAGTGCGGTCAATGAGGAGTGGGGCAAGAAGCCGCTGGTGCATGCGCTGGTGATTGAGGTTTAGGGTACGGCCCGTATGAACTGTGCGCCGTCATTCCGGGCGTAGCGAAGCGAAGACCCGGGATCCATACCGGAACGGTTCAGGCATGGATCCCGGATCGGCGCCGCTATCGCGACTTGTCCGGGATGACGCCGTGTTTCTGAGTTGAATGGATGTGATCGGGAAGAGAGACATGATCGGACGCCTGAACCACGTCGCCATTGCGGTGAAGGACTTGGAAGCCTCGACGGCGCTCTATCGCGACACGCTGGGCGCGCGCGTGTCGCAGCCGCAGCCCGAGCCGGAGCACGGCGTCACCGTCGTCTTCGTCGAACTGCCCAACACCAAGATCGAATTGCTGGAGCCGCTCGGCGCCGACTCGCCGATCGCCAAGTTCCTCGAGCGCAACGCCGATGGCGGCATCCACCATATCTGCTACGAGGTCGACGATATCCTCGCGGCACGCGACCGGCTCAAGGCGCAAGGTGCGCGCGTGCTCGGCTCGGGCGAGCCGCGCATCGGCGCCCATGGCAAGCCGGTGCTGTTCCTGCACCCCAAGGATTTCCTGGGCACGCTGGTCGAACTCGAACAGGCCTGACGACGATGACCGACATTGCATTTCTCGGCCAGCCGGAAGCCGGCTCGCCGCGCCCCTTCAGCGCCGCGACCGTCGCGGGCGGCCTCGTTTTCGTCTCCGGGCACTCGGCGCCGCATGACCCGGCGCGCGGCATCCACCGTGGCCAGACCCCGGCCGAGGAGGTCCGCAACGCGCTCGGCCGTGTCGCCGAGATCCTGGCCGAGGCCGGGAGCTCCCTCGACCGCGTCGTGCAGATGACGATGCTGATCACCGACCCGGCCGACTACGTCGCCTGCAACGCCGAATACGTGAAGCACTTCCCGGGCGGCTTGCCGGCCCGCCATACCGCACGCTTCGGTGTACCGACCGAGGCGAAGGTCGCCTTCTCCTGCATCGCGCTCGCGGGGAAGGCGGCATGAACATCGTCGGCGGCCTCGCCCTCTATTTCGTGATCTGGTGGATCACGCTTTTCGCGGTGCTGCCCTTCGGCATCCGCAGCCAGCATGAGGCGGGCGATGTCGTGGCCGGTACTGAGCCCGGCGCGCCCGTGCTGCCCGGTTTGCTCCGGAAGGCCGTCATCACCTCGCTGATCGCGGCGGTGATCTTCGCCGGCGTCTGGTATGTCTGGGTGACCTACGACATCTGAAAATTGGCACGTCCGCTCAAGGTACCGCCCAAGAAAAAAGGCAAGGCCGATGCCTTGCCTTTGGTAGTCCGCTTTTACCGCTGCACCGGCACACGTCTCAAAGAGCGTGCGACTCGTTTTGCAAAGCGGGCGTTTGCTCCTCCCGAGACCTGGTCCGCAGCGCTTCGACTGGCAAAGCGCTCCCAGCGCCGGAAGGATTAGCCGATTGTGACGGCGCTGTCATCAGTTTAGGCAGCTTCAGCCTGGAATTTTTGCAAGATTAGTCTTCCTTGCACTTGTGCAGTGCAGCAAGGGCAGGCGGCTGATCGACGCGATGCCTTGTTCCGGCCAAAGGATAGGGCTATCGACCGGCATCCGCCGGGCTCGCCGGCGGCCATGGAGATTTTCATGCTGCGCAGCTCGCTCGCCGCCCTTGCCGTCGTCGCCTCGCTCGGTTTCGCCCAGGCTCAGACGCCGAAGCCCGATCCCGAGAACACCGTCATCCTCGAGACCAAGGACGGCCCGGTGACGATCCGCCTGCGGCCGGACCTCGCGCCGAAGCATGTCGCGCAGATCAAGACGCTGGTGAAGCGCGGCTTCTATGACGGCATCGTCTTCCACCGCGTCATCGACGGCTTCATGGCCCAGACCGGCGATCCGACCGGCACCGGCACCGGCAAGTCCGACCTGCCGAACCTGCCCGCCGAATTTACGCCCACGCCCTACAAGGTCGGCTCGCTCGGCATGGCCCGTTCGCAGTCGCCGGATTCGGCGAATTCGCAGTTCTTCATCTGCTACGAGGGCTGCGGCTCGCTGACCGGCCAGTACACGCTCTTCGGCGAAGTGGTTTCCGGCATGGACGCCGTCCGCAAGATCAAGAAGGGCGCCAGCGCCAATAATGGCCAGGTCAGCGGCCCCGACAAGATCGTCCGCATGCGCATGCAGGCCGACGCCAAGTAAACCAGGATAGAGCGGACAGGGCGAGCTGGGGAGGGTGCGGCGATGGTTCGGACGGCCCTGATCGGGATCGCCCTGGCGCTCGGTGTCGGCGGAGCGCTCGCGCAGGACACGCGCGATCTCGGCCTGCCGCCGCCCTCCGGCTCGCAGAATCCGGTTCTGCCCCCGCCTTCGGGCTCGCAGAACCCGATCCTGCCGCCGCAGAGCGGCCAGCGCTACAATCCCGGTGTCGGCGGGCCGTTCAGCGGCGACGACATCCCCGGCCTCGACCAGCGCCGGCTCGGCACCCCGCGCGTGCTGCGCGGTGGCGGCGAGATCGGCCTGATCGGTTCGGTCACGCCTGACAATCCGCCAGAGAGCATTGAAACCGTCGATCGGCTCGACGAGATCGCCCCGGCGATCCGCCGCTGCTGGGACCCGCCGCCGCTTCCAGGCGATCTGACGGGCGCGATGGTTTCGCTCCGCTTCAGCCTCCGGCGCGACGGCAGTCTCTTCGGCCAGCCGCGCGTCACTTGGGAAACCAAGCGCGGCGATGCCGAATTCCAGCGGCGCTTCAGCGATTCTGCGGTTGCCGCGATCCGCTCCTGCACGCCGATGAGGTTGTCGGCGGGCCTCGGAGCGAGTATCGCGGGGCGACCCTTCACCATCCGCTTCCACGGCCGCACGCGGCTCAATGAAAGGCAAACCTGATGTCCCTCGATCCCGAGAACACCCTCGTCATGGAAACCACCAAGGGCAAGGTGGTGATCAAGCTGCGTCCCGATCTCGCGCCCGGCCATGTCGAGCGCATCAAGCTGCTCGCCCGCGAGGGCTTCTATGACGGCATCGTCTTCCACCGCGTCATCGACGGCTTCATGGCCCAGGTCGGCTGCCCGCACGGCACCGGCACCGGCGGTTCGAGCTATCCGGACCTGAAGCAGGAGTTCAACGCCGAGCCGCATGTCCGCGGCATCTGCTCGATGGCCCGCGCCCAGAACCCGAACTCGGCCAACAGCCAGTTCTTCATCGTGTTCGACGATGCCCGCTTCCTCGACAAGCAGTACACCGTCTGGGGCCAGGTCGTCGAAGGCATGGAGAATGTCGACACCATCAAGCGCGGCGAGCCGGTGCGTGATCCCGATTCGATCGTTTCGATGAAGGTGATGGCCGACGCGGCCTGAGGACTAAGGTCTTCCCACCGTCATGCTCGGGCTTGACCCGAGCATCTCCTGCCAGAGATTCTCGAGGTTCCGCCCGAGAATAACGTGCGTCATCCCGGGCTTGACCCGGGATCCATGCCAGAGCGTCTCCCGACGAGGTTCAGGCATGGATCCCGGCTCTTCGCTTCGCTCCGGCCGGGATGACCGCGCGGGGATAGGGCCAAGAACGAGTTCTGCCGGATGAACGTCGATCTCTTCGATTTCGACCTGCCCGAGGAGCGTATCGCGCTCAGGCCCGCAAGCCCACGCGATGCAGCGCGATTGCTCGTGGTGCGCCCTAACGCACCGCAGCCGCTGGAGGATCGTGGCATCCGCGATCTCCTCTCGCTGCTTCAGCCCGGCGATGCGCTCGTCCTCAACGACACCCGCGTCATCCCATCCCGGCTGCGCGGGCGGCGTTATCGCGGTGAGGATTCGGCCCGGGTCGAGATCATGCTGCACAAGCGCGAGAGCGAGGATCGCTGGCTCGCCTTCGCCCGGCCGGCCAAGAAGCTCGCTGTCGGCGAGCGCGTGGTCTTCGATTCGGAGGCTGCCAGCAATGCCTGCGAGCTCGGGCGCCTGCATGCCGAGGTCATCGCCAAGGGCGAGGGCGGTGAGGTCGAATTGCAGTTCAGCCTGACCGGCGCCTATCTCGATGAGGCGATCGAGCGGCTCGGCGAACTCCCGCTTCCGCCCTATATCGCCGGCAAGCGCCCCACCGACAGCGCCGATACCACCGATTACCAGACCAATTTCGCCCGGAAGGACGGCGCCGTGGCCGCGCCGACTGCGGGGCTGCATTTCACGCCGGAGCTGCTGGCGGCATTGGACGCACGCGGCGTCAGCCGGCATTTCGTCACGCTCCATGTCGGCGCCGGCACCTTCCTGCCGGTGAAGGCCGATGATACCGACGAGCACCGCATGCATGCCGAATGGGGCACGGTCTCGCCCGAGACGGCTGCGGCGCTGAACGCCGTGAAGGCGAAGGGCGGGCGCATTGTCTGCGTCGGCACGACCTCGCTGCGCCTGATCGAGAGCGCGGCGGCCGAGGACGGCACGATCCGGCCCTTCTCCGGCGACACTGCGATCTTTATCACGCCGGGTTATCGCTTCCGGGCGGTCGACCTGCTGATGACGAACTTCCATCTGCCGCGCTCGACGCTGTTCATGCTCGTCTCCGCCTTCTGCGGGCTCGACGTGATGAAACGCGCCTATGCCCATGCGATCGCAGCGAATTACCGCTTCTATTCCTACGGCGACGGCAGCCTGCTCTTCCGGGCAGGGTGATCGTAGAGCGAACCACCTCTGTCATTCCGGGGCGCGCCGCAGGCGCGAACCCGGAACCCACGACTGGGTGAGATGCTAGACAATCCGATCGGGCAAGGGCTCGCCCGGTCGTGGGTTCCGGGTTCTTCGCTTCGCGAAGCCCCGGAATGACAAAGGGCGTGGAAATCAGCCCTCACTTCATCGGCAGCGCCGGCACGCCCTTCTGCCAGACCGGCCAGTCGGCGACAATGTGGTCGACCACCCTCGAACCGACCGCCTCGATATTGGCGACGGTCTCGGCGAAGCCGCCGGCCGTCTGGCCAGGCGCCGGGTCGAGGTGCTGCAGCGTCGTCTCGTTCGGGTTGCCCTGGTCGAAATTGACCGCGCCACGCAGGCTCATGATTCGGTCGGTGCCGAATTGCCGCTTGATCACCAGCGTGATCGCGGCGGCCTCCATCTCGGTGATCACATAATCGTCGGCGCCATAGAGCTTGGCCATGTATTGCGCCTCCTTCGACAGGCCCGGCCCGTGGAAGAAGGTATCGCCGGTCATATGCGTGCCGACCTGGACGGAGGGAGCGGCTTGCGCCTGCTTGTCTGGGTAGCGCATGCGGTACTGCTTCGCGGAATCCGAATCCTGCAGGTTCGCGCGCGAGCCGAGCCTCACCGCCCATTTCACCAGCACCGGATTGAGCTGGAAGACGCGATAGGCCTCATAACCCTTGCGCGGCATGAACACCGGCTCGCCGGGCTTGCCTTCCTCCGGTGCCCAGCGATGGCCGAGATCGTAGTCGACCAGCCAGCTCCCCCAGGAGACGTCGCCGATCGTGCCGCGCGAGGGTGGCGTACCGGCGACGCCGCTCAGCACGAAATAGGCTTGCGAGAAGTCGTAGGCGGGGTCGAGCAGGATCGCCTGCATCGAGGATGATGAATTGACCTTGCCCATGCCGAGCACGCCGCCGCAGACGCCGTCGCCATTGCAATAGACCGGTTTCAGCGCGCCCTTGACCTCATGCGGCTGGCTCGCCTTCCAGTAGCGCTCGTACCAGTGCTGGAACTCACCGGCGCGGTCGCCGGTATTCTCGCCGATCTCGAACATCGCGGCGATGAAGACCTTGACCTTGATCGGCTGGGTCTGTGCGGCGGCGGGCGTCGCCAGCGAGCCGCAGGCGAAGGCGGCGAGGGTGAGGGCGGCGAGGCCGGCCCGTCTGGTTGTCGTCTGGTTCATGGAATTCTCCACGGCCGAAAGCTGAAAGGGCCGTCCGGATCGGGCGCAGCAAGGGCCGGGCCGATTTTGCCACGGTCGGAGAGCCATCGTCCATCATGGCCTTGCCCCATGCGCTGAACCGGCTCGCATTCCCCGCCCGAAAATGCTACCGGGCTCCCAACAGGGATCAAGACAGTCAAATGGCCGATATTTTTCGCGAGATCGATGAGGAAGTCCGCCGCGACAAGGCAGCGGAACTCTGGAAGAAATATGGCTGGGTCGTCACCAGCCTCGCCGTGCTGGCGGTGCTGGCCGTCGCCGGCTGGCAGTACTGGCTGCATCGCGAGAATCAGGCGTCGCAGGCCGTCGGCGCACGCCTCGAAGCCGCGCTGAAATCCTCGCGCGATGGCGACGCCACCCAGGCCGAGACCATCCTGAAGGAATTGTCGACCACGGCGCCCGCCGGCTATCGCCTGATCGCCCGCTTCCGCCTCGCCGCGGAAACGGCCAAGCGCGATGCTGCTGCCGGCGCCGCCGCCTTCGATGCGCTCGCCGCCGACGCCTCGCTCGACCAGACCTCTCGCGATCTCGCCAAGCTGCGCGCCGGCATCCTGCGCGTCGATCTTTCTCCCTATGCGGAGGTCAAGACCGCGCTGGAACCGCTGGCTTCCGCGCAGGGCGTCTGGCGCCATACCGCCCGCGAATTCCTCGGAATCGCCGCGCTCAAGGCCAATCTCTTCGAGGATGCCGGGCGCTGGTTCGATGCCGCGATCACCGATCCGCAGGCGCCGGCGGCCCTGCGCCAGCGCGTCGAGCTTTATCTCGCTTTGGTCCGTGGCGGCCCCGTCACGGTGAAGAACTGAACCGGAGCCTTGCTCCAACGGCGCCGCCGCCCCGGTTTCCCACTTCGGTGGGCCGGGACGACGGCGAAAATGTGTGAAATCTGATGACAGCCATCGTCGCCCTGATCGGGCGCCCCAATGTCGGCAAGTCGACGCTGTTCAACCGGCTGGTCGGCAAGAAGCTCGCCCTGGTCGACGACCGGCCGGGCGTGACGCGCGACCGCCGCGAGGGTGACGCCACCCTCGGCCATCTCCGCTTCAAGGTGATCGATACCGCCGGTCTCGAGGAGGCCGACAAGGATTCGCTCGCCGGCCGCATGCGCGCCCAGACCGAGACCGCGATCGCGCAGGCCGATGTCGTGCTCTTCATGATCGACGCGCGCCTCGGCATCACGCCGATGGACCAGCCTTTCGCCGATCTGGTGCGCCGCTCCGGCAAGCCGGTGATCCTGCTCGCCAACAAGGCCGAGGGCAAGAAGGGCACCGAGGGCATTATCGAGTCTTACGGGCTCGGCCTCGGCGATCCCGTGCCGTTCTCGGCCGAGCATGGCGAGGGCACCTCGGACCTGCTGGAGGCGCTCGCGCCTTACATCCCCGACGAGCCCGAGGACGACGAGGACGAGACGGCTTGGGCCGACGTTCCCGCCGCCGATTCGGATGGCGAAGAGGATATCGATCCCGATCGCCCGCTGCGGGTTACCATCATCGGCCGCCCGAACGCCGGCAAGTCGACGCTGGTCAACCGCATGATCGGCGAGGAGCGGATGCTGACCGGCCCCGAGGCCGGCATCACCCGCGACACGATCTCGGTCGACTGGGAATGGCGCGGCCGCAAGGTCAAGCTCTTCGACACCGCCGGCATGCGCAAGCGCGCCCGCATCGAGGAGAAGCTGGAGAAGCTCTCCGTCGCGGATTCGCTGCGCGCGATCCGCTTCGCCGAGGTCGTGGTCGTGCTGCTCGATGCCACCATCCCCTTCGAGAAGCAGGACCTGACGCTGGTCGACCTGACCGAGCGCGAAGGCCGGGCGGTCGTCATCGGCCTCAACAAATGGGACCTCGTCGCCGACAAGCAGGGCCTGCTGGCCGAGCTCAAGGAGAAGGCCAACCATCTGCTGGCGCAGGTGCGCGGCGTGCCGATCATCCCGCTCTCCGGCCTCGCCGGCGAGGGCATCGACAAGCTGATGCAGGGCGTGTTCTCGGCTTACGGCGTGTGGAACCGCCGCGTCTCGACCGCGCGGATCAATCGCTGGCTCGAAGGCGTGCTCTCGGCGCATCCGCCCCCGGCCGTGGCCGGCCGGCGCATCAAGATCCGCTACATGACGCAGGCCAAGGCCCGGCCGCCGACCTTCGCGCTGTTCGGAAACCAGCTCGACCATCTGCCGGTGTCCTACACCCGCTATCTCGTCAACAACCTGCGGGAGGCGTTCGAGCTTCCGGGCACGCCGATCCGCCTGCATCGCCGCGGCGGCGAGAATCCCTATGACAAGGAGCGCAAGGGCTGATGAGGATCGCGGTCGTCGGCGCCGGTATCGCCGGGCTTTCCACTGCCTGGTCGCTGAACAGGCGCGGGCATGAGGTGACGCTCTACGAGCAGTCGCCGCAGATCCCCAATCCCTATGCGGCCTCCGGCGACCAGCACCGGATCATCCGCCGCGCCTATGGCGGCGCCGACGGCTATGCCCGCACGATCACCGAGGCCTTCGAGGCCTGGGACGAACTCTGGGTCGATCTGGGCAGGCAGCATTACGCGCCCTGCGGCGTGCTCGGCATCTCCCAGACCGAGGGCGACGAAGGCGAGGAGTACCGCGAGGGCCTCGACCGCATGGCCTCGCCCTACGAGCTCTACGACGCCGCCGAGACGGCCCGGCGCTGTCCCTTCATCGATCCGGCGACGATCCGCTACGCCTATCTCAGCCCCGAGGGTGGCGCGCTCTTCCCGGCCCGCATCGCCGCCGACATGGTGCGCCTGCTGCGCGAGCGCGGCGTCACCCTGCGCGAGGGCGCGACGGTGATCTCGATCGATCCCGAGAGCGGCCGCATCGGTCTCGCGAATGGCGAGGCGGCGAGCTTCGACCGCATCGTCGTCAGCTCCGGCGCCTGGGTGCTGAAGCTCCTGCCGGAGCTCGCGGACGTGCTGACGACCTATCGCACCGCCGTCGCCTATCTCGCCCCGCCTGATGACCTGAGGGCGGCCTGGGAGGCGGCGCCTGTCATCGTCGATGTCGGCGGCACGGTCGACGGCTATGTCCTGCCGCCGGTTGATGGCACTGGCCTCAAGGTCGGCGCCGGCGTGCACAAGCGCCCGCGCCAGCCCGACGAGGAGCGCGAGCCGCGAGCGGGCGAGGGCGAGCAGATCCGCGACTATTTCGCGCCGCCCTTCGCGCGCATCGCCGAGTACCGGGTCGAGCGCGTCGTGACCTGCGCTTACACCTTCACGGCGGACCGCAAGTTCCTGTCGCGGCAGATCGGCCGCGTGACGGCGGTCTCGGCCTGCTCCGGCCATGGCTACAAATTCGGCGCGTCCGTCGGGCGGCGCGTCGCGGCTGCCGTCGAGAGCGGCGATCAGGCCGGCCTGCTGCGCTGGCTCAGGGCCGAATAGCGATCGCAGGCGCGCGCATGATCGAAACCGTCAGCGCGCTCTTCGTCGATGCCGACCGGAAGGTCCTGCTCGGCCTGCGCGCTGTCTGGAAGCAGGCCTGGCCCGGCCATTGGGATGCGATCGGCGGCAGGGTCGAGCCCGGCGAGGCGCTGGAACAGGCCCTGCTGCGGGAATGCCACGAAGAGGTCGGCCTGACGCCGACGCGCTATGAATTGGTGCTCTCGGAAGCCGAGCGCTTTCCCGAGCGCTACGGCGCCGCGCTCCACCACATCTATGTCGTCAGCGCCTGGGAGGGCGGGGCGGCGGTCAATCTCGTCGACGAACACGATGAGATCCGCTGGTTCGGCCTGGATGAGATGGCGGCCCTGCCGAACCTCACCATTCCCGATCTGATCACGCTGGTGCGGGCCTCGCTGGCGCGCGGCTGAGCCTGTTCAGGCCGGCATCTGCGGGGTCAGCACCTTGCCCTGCGGGAAGTCGAAGATCTTACCGCTCTCGGACCAATCCGGCGCGGCCAGCCTGACCAGATGCGGTGCCAGCTCCTCCGGCGTCTTCAGCGTCTGCGGGTCTTCGCCCGGCATCGCCTCGGCCCGCATCCGGGTGCGCAGGGGGCCGGGATTGACCAGCATGAGCTTGACCGGGGTCGTCGCCGTCTCGGCCGCATAGGTGCGCCCCAGGGCCTCCACGGCAGCCTTTGAAACCGAATAGGGCCCCCAATAGGCCGTGCACTTGTGGGCAGCGCCCGAGGTCATCAGTAGGACGCGGCCGGCATCCGAAGCGCGCAGCGCCGGGTCGAGCGCCTTGAGCAGGCGCCAGTTGGCTGTGACGTTGATCTCGAGGACCCTGGCCCAGTCCTTCTCGGTGACATGGTCGAGCGGGCTCAGCGAGCCGAGGATACCGGCATTGGCGAGCAGGATGTCGAGCTTGCCCCAGCGTTCCGTAACGGCGTGGCCGAGCTTCTCCAGCCCGCCGGCGTCGCTGAGGTCGAGCGGTACCAGCGTGGCACTGCCGCCGATCGCGACGATCTCGTCGTCGAGTTCCTCCAGCGCGCCAGCCGTGCGGGCGAGCGCGATGACATGCGCGCCCGCTTCGGCAAAGGCGAGGGCGGCGGAACGGCCGATGCCGCGCGAGGCGCCGGTGACGAGCGCGACGCGCCCCTGCAGTGGTTTGGTCATGACGGACGCAGCCCCGGTCTCATCAAGCGCTCGTCATCCCGGACAAGCTGCGAAGCAGCGCCGATCCGGGATCCATTCCGGAGCGCTGCCAATGAAGGTTCAGGCATGGATCCCGGGCCTGCGCTTCGCTTGCCCGGGATGACAGCCCGCTCGTGAAAAGATCAGCCGGCTTCGGCCAGCAGCGAGATCTGCTGCTTGGCGCTCTCGCCGACCATGTCGGTCAGCGAGGTCGGATAGTCGCCGGTGAAGCAGTGGTCGGTGAATTGCGGGCGCTGCGGGTCGCGGCGCTCGTGGCCCATCGCCCGGTAGAGCCCGTCGACGGAGATGAAGGCCAGCGAATCCGCGCCGACGAACTGGCGCATCTCCTCCAGCGAGTGGGTCGCGGCGAGCAGCTTTTCCCGGTCGGGCGTGTCGATGCCGTAATAGTCGGGATGGGTGATCGGCGGTGAGGAGATGCGGAAATGCACCTCCTTGGCGCCGGCCTCGCGCATCATCTTCACGATCTTGAACGAGGTCGTGCCGCGCACGATCGAATCGTCGACCAGGATGATGCGCTTGCCCTCGACCACCGAGCGGTTGGCCGAATGCTTCAGCTTGACGCCGAGCTCGCGGACCTTCTGCGTCGGCTCGATGAAGGTGCGGCCGACATAGTGGTTGCGGATGATGCCGAGTTCGAACGGGATGCCGCTGGCTTGGGCGTAGCCCAGCGCCGCCGGGACGCCGGAATCCGGCACGGGCACGACGACGTCGGCTTCGGTCGGCGCTTCCTGCGCCAGCACCGCGCCCATCGCCTTGCGGCGCTCATAGATGCTGCGGCCCTTCACGATGGAATCGGGGCGGGCGAAGTAGATGTATTCGAAGATGCAGGGCCGCTCCGCTGCCGGCGGGAAGGGCTTGTGGCTCTCGATCCCGGACTCGGAGATGATCACGACCTCGCCGTTCTCGATCTCGCGGACGAACTTCGCGCCGATGATGTCGAGCGCACAGGTTTCCGAGGTCAGGATCGGGCAGCCGTCGAGCTCGCCGAGCACCAGCGGGCGGATGCCGAGCGGATCGCGGGCGCCGATCAGCTTCTTGTTGGTGATGCCGACGAAGGCATAGGCGCCCTCGATCTGGCGGATCGCCTCGATGAAGCGATCGACGAATTGCTGCTTGCGGCTGCGCGCGACGAGATGCAGCAGAACCTCGGTGTCGGAGGTCGACTGATAGATCGCGCCGTCGCGGACGAGGTTGCGACGCAGCGTCAGCCCGTTGGTCAGGTTGCCGTTATGCGCGACGGCGAAGCCGCCGCCATGCAGCTCGGCGAAGAGCGGCTGGACGTTGCGCAGGATCGTCTCGCCCGTCGTCGAGTAGCGGACATGGCCGATGGCCTGCTTGCCCTTGAGCTTGTCGATGACGCTCGCTTCCGAGAAGGCGTCGCCGACGAGGCCCAGCCGGCGCTCCGAATGGAAGCGCTTGCCGTCGAAGGAGACGATGCCCGCCGCCTCCTGGCCGCGATGCTGCAGCGCATGCAGGCCGAGCGCGGTCAGCGCCGCGGCATCGGCATGGCCATAGATGCCGAAGACGCCGCATTCCTCCCGCAGCCGGTCGGCATTGGGGTCGAAGGCGGTATCACGCTCGGTTTGCGAGATCATGTCGCGCTCCACGCAGAGGGCTTGTGCTGATGTTCTACGCGCTAATTAGGGACGGGCTGGGGCAGGTGCAACCGGCGCCGGCGTCGCGGGGCTGCGCGGTTCCTCCGCCGGGGCCTCCGGCGCGGTCTCGGCGCCGGGCTTCTTCAGCAGGTTCTTGAAGAAATCGGCCTTCATGTCTTGCGGCAGCATGGCGATCAGCGACTGGCCGGTCTCTTCCAGCACAGGCTTGGCCTTGGCGTCCTTGGCCCAGCTCGGCAGCTTCTCGCTCCCGACCAGCCCGGTGAAGAAGGCATAGCCGATCACCGCCAGCAGCAGGCCGCGGGCCGCGCCGAAGACGAAGCCGAGCGTGCGGTCCAGCGCGCCGATGCGCGAATCCAGCACGAAATCGGAAATCCGGGCCGTGATCAGCGAGACGACGATCAGCGTGCCCAGGAACAGGGCCGCGATCGCGGCGACCAACGCGATCGTGTCCTGCGCCGAGCTCGCCGGGATGTACTGCTTCACGAAGGGCACGAGCTGGGGATGGAACACCCAGGCCACGGCCGCCGCTGCGACCCAGGAGGCGATCGCCAGCACTTCGCGCGTGAAGCCGCGCACGGCCGCGAGCAAAGCCGAGATCAGAACCACGCCGATGACGACGAGATCGAGAATGGTGACAGGCATGGGGAGGGCCGCTTTGCTATGGTCAGGTACCGACCGGCCGGAGGCAGGGCGGCCGTTTCGGCTTTGCTATACGCGTTCCCGGGCTTTCAGTCACCCTTCCGGCAAAGTCATTTCACATCTCTGCGAGGTGCGCGCGCGGCAATATCGGCAACGAGTTCCGTGACATGGCCGAAACGGCGCAGGTTCAGGCCGTTGCCGTCGCCGTGATCGGCGCCGCCGCTCGGCATCAGCGCGGCCTCGAAGCCGAGCTTGGCCGCTTCCCTGAGGCGCGCCGCTGCGACCGCGACCGGCCGAATCGCGCCCGAAAGCGCGATCTCGCCGAAATAGACCGCCTCCTGCGGCAAAGTCGCCCCGCTCAGCGACGAGACCAGCGCGGCAGCGACTGCGACATCGGCCGCCGGCTCGTTGACGCGCAGGCCACCCGCGACGTTGAGATAGACGTCGTGCTGGCCGAGCCTGAGGCCTCCATGCGTCTCGAGCACCGCCAGCACCATGGCGAGCCGGCTGTTCTCCCAGCCGACGACGGCGCGCCGCGGCGTGCCGAGCGCGGTCGGGGCGACCAGCGCCTGGATCTCGACCAGAACCGGCCGCGTGCCCTCCATGCCCGCGAAGACGGCCGCGCCCGGCGCCGGCTGGTCGCGGCCGGCGAGGAACAGTGCCGAGGGGTTGGTGACTTCCGACAGGCCCTTGCCGGTCATCTCGAAGACGCCGATCTCGTCGGTCGCGCCGAAGCGGTTCTTCTGGCCGCGCAGGATGCGGAAGGAATGCGCGCCTTCGCCTTCGAAGGAGAGCACGGCGTCGACCATGTGCTCGACCACGCGTGGTCCGGCGATCTGGCCGTCCTTGGTGACGTGGCCGACGAGGATCAGGCAGACGCCTGACGTCTTGGCATAGCGGATCAGCGCCTGTGCCGAGCCGCGCACCTGCGTCACCGTGCCCGGCGCACTCTCGACCTCGCCGGACCACATCGTCTGGATCGAATCGATCACCACCAGGGCAGGGCGCTCGCCCTGATTGAGGGTCGCGACGATGTCCTCGACATTGGTCTCGGCCGCGAGATCGACCGGCGCCTCGGCCAATCCCATGCGCTCGGCCCGGAGCCTGACCTGCCCGGTCGATTCCTCGCCCGAGACATAGACGACGCGCCGCCCGCCCATCGCCAGCGCGGCGCAGGCCTGCATCAGCAATGTCGACTTGCCGATGCCGGGGTCGCCGCCGATCAACAGCACCGAGCCCGGCACGAAGCCGCCGCCGGTGACGCGGTCCAGTTCCCCGATGCCGGAGACGATGCGTGGCGCATCCTGCGTCTCGCCCTTCAGCGTCTCCAGCGCGAAGACGCGGCCACGCGCCCGGCCGCCTGAGGAGGGGCGGCCGCCGCCGGGAACGGGTGCCGCCTGCGCATCCTCGACCAGCGAGGACCATGTCCCGCAGGCGTCGCACTTGCCCTGCCAGCGGTGATAGACCGCGCCGCAGGACTGGCAGTGATAGGTCGGACCGCGCTTGGCCATCGCTAGATTGTCATTCCGGGGCGCGGCACAGCCGCGAACCCGGAATCCACGACGGGCCGCGACTTATTCCGAAGGCGGTGGCAACCGCTCGCCCGGTCGTGGGTTCCGGGTTCTTCGCTGGTGCGAAGCCCCGGAATGACAAGGGAATGCCCCACCTTCTACAGCCCCACATAACGCCGGTGATAGCGACGGCCGAGGCTGGTCAGTATCTCGTAGCCGATCGTCTTGGCGCCGCCGCCGACCGTCTCCAGGTCGAGCGGGCCGCCGATCAGGGTCACGCTCGCGCCGCGCCTGGCCGCGTCAGCCGGCGCCTCGGTCACATCGATGATGATCAGGTCCATCGAGACCGAGCCGACGAAGGGGCAGGAGACACCGTCGATCAGCACCGATCCGCCGGTCGATGTGTCGGTCCAGCTGCCGTTGCGCGGGTAGCCGTCGGCATAGCCGAGGCAGATCGTGGCGAGCTTGCGCCTGCCCTTGGCCGTCCAGCGCCCGTTATAGCCGACTTGCGTGCCGTCCTCGACCTCGCGGGTCTGGATGATCGTCGCCTCCAGTCCCACGACCGGCTTCATCGGGTTCGGCTGCCCGGGCGTCGGATTGCCGCCATAGAGCGCATAGCCCGGTCGCGTGAGCTGGTAGGACGGGCAGTCCTTGAGGAAATGGCCCGACGAGTTCTTGAGCGAGGCCGGCACATCCGGCAGCGCCGCGGCGATCTCGGCGAAGGCGGCGATCTGGCGGGCATTGGCCGGATCGGTCTCGTCCTCCGACGAGGCGAAATGGCTCATCAGCAGTCCGATTCCCGCCGCCGCGATCACGCCCGAGCGCTCGCGGGCGAGGTTGAGGCCTTCGCCCGGCCAGAGGCCGAGCCGGTTCATCGCGGTGTCGACATGCAGCGCCGCCGGCCGGACCTGCGCGCCGGTCTGCCGGAACGAGGCCCATTCCAGCAATTCCTCATGCGAGCCCAGCACCGGCGACAGCCCATGCGCGGCGAAGGTCTCGGCGGCGCCGGGCAGCAGGCCGTTCAGCACATAGATCGTGGCGTCCGGCGCGACCTTGCGGGCGCGGATGGCTTCAGAGATGTGGGCGACGAAGAAGCTCTTGCAGCCGGCCTTGGCCAGCGCCGTCACGGCCGGCTCGATGCCGATGCCGTAGGCATCCGCCTTGACCACGGCTCCGGCCTCTGTGCCGGCACGTTGTCCGAGCAGGCGCCAGTTCGAGACCAGCGCGTCGAGATCGATGGTGAGGGTCGCGCCGAAGGCGGCGGAATCAGGCAGGTCGGCAGGCATCATTCACGGTCCGGCAGGCGCATCTCATCGGCGCGATCCGAGAAGCGTGTCACATCCGCGTCGAACTGCAAGGCCACCGCGCCGGTCGGGCCGTGACGCTGCTTGCCGATGATCAGTTCGGCGACGCCGTGCATGGCTTCCATCTCGAGCTGCCACTTGTTGTGCTCTTCGGTGCCGGGGCGCGGCTCCTTGCCCTTGAGGTAATACTCCTCGCGGTAGACGAACATCACCACGTCGGCGTCCTGCTCGATCGAGCCGGATTCGCGTAGGTCGGAGAGTTGCGGGCGCTTGTCGTCGCGATTCTCGACCTGACGCGAGAGCTGCGAGAGCGCGATGATCGGGACGTTGAGCTCCTTCGCCAGCGCCTTCAGGCTGGTCGTGATCTCGGTCAACTCCTGCACGCGGTTCTGGCTGTTCTTGGACGAGCCGGAGAGGAGCTGCAGGTAGTCGATGAACAGGACGTCGAGCCCCTTCTGGCGCTTCAGGCGCCGGGCGCGGGCCATCAGCTGCGCGATCGAGATACCGCCGGTCTGGTCGATATAGAGCGGCAGCTTCTCGATCTGGGCGGCGACATCGGTAAGGCGAGCGAAATCGCCCTCGGTGATGCGGCCTTGCCTGATCTTGTAGGAGGAGATGCTCGACTGCTCGGCGACGATACGGGTCGCGAGCTGGTCGGCCGACATTTCGAGCGAGAAGAAGCCGACGATGCCGCCGTCGACCGACTTGATCGAGCCGTCCTCCTGCCGCTCGCCGCGCCACGCCTTGGCGATGTTGAAGGCGATGTTGGTGGCGAGCGAAGTCTTGCCCATGGCGGGGCGTCCGGCGAGCACCAGCAGGTCCGAGCGCTGCAGGCCGCCCATGCGCTGGTCGACGTCGCGCAGGCCGGTTGAGATGCCGGAGAGACCGCCGGCGCGCTGGTAGGCGCTGGCCGCCATGTCGATCGCGAGGCGCAGCGCCCCGTCGAATTTCTGGAAGCCGCCCTCGTAACGGCCCTTTTCGGCAAGCTCGTAGAGCTTGCGCTCGGCATCCTCGATCTGCTCGCGCGGCGCCATCTCGACGGGAGCGTCATAGGCGACGTTGACGAGGTCCTCGCCGACGCCGATCAATTGCCGGCGCACGGCGAGGTCGTAGATCGTGCGGCCGTAGTCGGCGGCGTTGATGACGGTCGTCGCCTCGGCCGCGAGGCGGGCGAGATACTGGCTCGGCGTGATCTCGCCGAGATCGAGGTCGTTGACGAAGGTCTTGAGCGTGATCGGCGTCGCGATCTTGCCGGCGCGGATCATGCTCGACGCCAGCTCGTAGATGCGCTGATGGATCGGCTCGAAGAAATGGTCCGGCTGCAGGAAGTCGGAGACGCGATAGAATGCGTCGTTATTGACCAGGATCGCGCCCAGCAGCGCCTGCTCGGCCTCGATATTGTGAGGCTGGACGCGGAATTCCGCCTCGCGGTTGTCGAGGCGGGCGACGAGAGCTGTAGCGGTGGCCATGGCCGTCCCGATAAATCAATGCTGACTGATAATTCAAGCCGACAATCAGCCGCGGAAGCTTGCGCTCCGGCATGGCTGAGTCGGGCAGAAAATTACCTTAACATTCTGACAATCGGCGCCAGCAGGCTTCGGTTCCATCCACCACTTTGCACAGCCTCCGAAATGAAAAAGGCGCCGTGTTGCCACGGCGCCCTTGACTCGATTCGGGAGCGATAAGGCTCAGAGCTCGACGTCGCCGGCCTCGGCCAGCGCCGCGCCGACCTCGAGGCCGAGATCGTCGAGATCGAACTTCTCCTGGGCCGTGACGTTCTCGCCGGCAGCCTGGCGCTGAGCCTCTTCGGCCGAGCGGGCGATGTTGACGGTGATCGTGACCGAGACTTCCGGATGCAGCACGACCGGGACGGTGTGCAGGCCGAGCGTCTTGATCGGGGTGTTCAGCGTCACCTGGCCGCGCGAAACGTTGAAGCCGTCCTTGGTCAGGGCCTCGGCGATGTCACGGGTCGAGACCGAACCGTAGAGCACGCCGGACTCGCCGGACTGGCGCAGGATGGTGACGCTCTGGCCGTCCAGGCGCTCGGCGACGGCGTCGGCCTCGGACTTCAGCTCGAGGTTGCGGGTCTCGAGCTCGAGCTTCTGGCTCTCGAAGCGCTTCTTGTTGTCCTCGGTGGCGCGCAGCGCCTTGCCGCGGGCGAGCAGGTAGTTGCGGCCGAAGCCGTCGCGAACCTTCACGATGTCGCCCATCTGGCCGAGCTTGGCGACGCGTTCGAGCAGGATCACTTCCATGGGTCTTCTCCTTGTTTTTGTCTTCAGACGTAGGTTTCAGGAATGGTTAGGCGGAGGCGGCAGCGCGGCCCGCTTGCGTAGGCCGAGCAGCGTGTCGATGACGCCCGCGATCGCGAGCAGCGGCGTCAGAACGGCCTGCATCACGACGAGGGCGACATAGATCGAGATCAGCATCGGCAGCCGCCAGGGACGGCCGCGCGAGATGTCGTGCAGCGTGGCGAGCCCGCTGAACATGAAGGCGGCGAGCAGCGCGCCGGCCATGGCCATGGCGGCAACGCCGATGAAGCCGCCGGTCGTCGCGACGAAACCCGTGGCGATCAGCAGCAGCAGCGCCTGACGCGGCAGCGTCGTCGACGGGATGAAGGGCCAGGGCCGCGGCAGACGGTCTGACATCTTCACGGTGCGGGCTGCGAGCCAGAGATTGGCGGTGATGGTGGTGACGAAGGAGGCGCCGATGCCGAGCGGAACGGCCGGGGCCAGGCTCTGCGCGAGTTCCTTGACCTGCACGTCACCGGGCAGCGCGATCAGCTTACCGCGCACCATCTCGTTCAGCAGGTTCTCGATCATGCGGGCGATCACCGAGCGATAGGTCTCGTAATCGGTGGTCATCACCAGCGCGCTGCCGACGGTGGCGAGCGCGGCGGTGGCCGCGATCCAGAGCAGCAGGTTGCCGAGCGGATACCATTCGACCCGGCCATCGGTGTCGCCGCGGGCAAGAAGTGCGAGATAGGCGATCCACCAGGCCGGCAGGCCGATGATCAGGGCAAAGGCGATGCCGCCGGTGGGGGCGAGCGCAATCGCGACGGCGAGCGCGCCCGCAGCCGTGGCGAACAGCCCGGAGCGGTGGTTCCAGCCCAGCGATGCGATGAAGATCGGGAGGGGAGCGGCCGAATACAGCACGGCAGCCAGCGGCGATCCGGTGATCACCACTGAGAAGAGCAGGGCCGAAACGAGGCCCGCGCCGATGCCGACAATCGGAATCATAAGTCCGTCCTGCTGTCCCGCTGCTCGCAAGCCTTGCGGCTCGGCAGGGTGAGAGGCTTCTGGCCTCAACGAACCCGAGGGAGTTTCACCGACGGGCGACTGGTTGATCTTGAAAGCGAGAACCGGAGGCGCGGGAGGCGCCTCCGGGATTTATCGGTATCCGGAACCGGTGAACGGCTCAGCGGATGACGTAGGGCAGCAGGCCGAGGAAGCGGGCGCGCTTGATCGCCTGGGCGAGCTCGCGCTGCTTCTTGGCGGAGACCGCCGTGATGCGGGACGGAACGATCTTGCCGCGCTCGGAGATGTAGCGCGAGAGCAGACGCACGTCCTTGTAGTCAATCTTCGGGGCGCCTTCGCCCGAGAAGGGGCAGGACTTGCGACGGCGGAAGAAGGGGCGGCGGGCGCCAGCGGATGCAGTCGACATTCTCAGGCCTCCGCTTCGGTGGTTTCGGTCGCTTCGTCGTCACGACGCGGACGGTCACGGCGCGGGCCGCGATCGAAACGGTCGCCGCCACGCTCCGGACGGTCTTCGCGGTCACGCTTCTGCAGCATGGCCGACGGACCTTCCTCGAGCTCCTCGACCTTGACGGTCATGAAGCGCAGGACGTCTTCGTTGATGCGCATCTGGCGCTCCATCTCCAGCACGGCGGCGGAGGGAGCCTCGATGTTCAGCAGCGTGTAATGCGCCTTGCGGTTCTTGCGGATGCGGTAGCCGAGGGACTTGACGCCCCAGTACTCGACCTTGCGGATGGCGCCGCCATTCGCTTCGATCACGCCCTTGAAAAGCTCGACAAGAGCTTCGACCTGCTGCGCGCTGACATCCTGCCGCGCGAGCAGCACATGCTCGTACAATGCCATATGTGGCCTTCCTTGTTTCACCCTGCTTCGCCCGGCGCGGAGCCCTCCGAGCCCTGGATAAGGCCCGACAGGATTTCATCGAAGGCGGAGACACGGGATGACGGTTCGGGAAACGAGCCTGCGCCGATCCTTGCGGACATGCGCCATCCGTTCAGCCTCCGGCCGAACAAGCAGATGGAAGTGGTTACAGGGTCCGATGCGTCATGGCAACCGGAATCTGGTGTGGAAGACCGCCCATCCGGCGGAAAAGATGGGCCTTGTGCTTGACTTGGCTGCTAAACCGATGTGACAGCCCCGTCATAATACATAAGTAGTGAAGAACGAGGCGTTCCGCGCATGACCACAGCCTTCATCTTCCCGGGCCAGGGTTCGCAGGCCGTCGGCATGGGCAAGAGCCTGGCCGACAACTTCGCCGTCGCGAAGGCGGTTTTCGACGAGGTCGATGCGGCCCTGTCGCAGAAGCTCTCCGCCGTGATGTGGGACGGCCCTTCCGAGGAGCTGACCCTGACGGCTAATGCCCAGCCGGCCCTGATGGCGGTCAGCCTCGCGGTCGTGCGCGTGCTCGAAGGCGAAGCCGGGCTCAACCTGAAGCGCGATGCCGCCTTCGTCGCTGGCCATTCGCTCGGTGAGTACTCGGCGCTGGCCGCCGCCGGCACTTTCTCGATCAGCGATGCCGCCCGCCTGCTGCGCATTCGTGGCGACGCCATGCAGAAGGCCGTTCCGGCGGGCTTAGGCGCCATGGCGGCGCTGCTTGGTGCCGAGCTCGATCTCGCTCGCGAGATCGCCGCGGCGGCTGCCCAGGGCGAAGTCTGTGAAGCCGCCAACGACAATGGCGGCGGTCAGGTCGTGCTCTCGGGCGCGAAGGCTGCGATCGACCGCGCCATCGCGCTGGCCGGCGAGCGCGGCGTGAAGCGTGCCATGCTGCTGCCGGTCTCCGCACCCTTCCATTGCGCCCTGATGCAGCCGGCTGCCGACGCGATGCGCGACGCCTTGGCCAAGGTTGCGATGCAGGCGCCGGTGGTGCCGGTCGTCGCCAATGTCGGTGCCGCGCCGCTGAGCGACCCCGATGCGATCCGGGCCTCGCTCGTCGCGCAGGTCACCGGCACGGTGCGCTGGCGCGAATGCGTGCAGGCGATGGCCGCAGCCGGCGTCACCGGTTTCGTCGAGGCCGGCAGCGGCAAGGTGCTGGCCGGGCTGGTCAAGCGTATCGTCGCGGGTGCCGCGCCGGTCTCGATCGGCACGGCTGAGGACATCGCGGCCTGGAAGGCCCGCAAGGCTTGATATCGTCGCATCAAACCGAGAAGTGGTTCCCACTTTCGGTCTGATGCGGAGTGCAGAAACCCAGGACGGGCTGCAGCGGCAGGATGCCGAACAAGGGGAGCGAACATGTTTGATCTGACCGGCCGCAAGGCCCTGGTCACCGGCGCGACCGGTGGCCTCGGCGGAGCCATCGCCCGGACGCTGCATGCGCAGGGCGCCAGCGTCGCGATCTCGGGCACGCGTGCGGAAGCGCTGGAGGCCCTGGCCGCCGAACTCGGCGAGCGCGTCGTGATCGCGCCCTGCAACCTCTCCGACAAGGATTCGGTCGAGGCCCTGGTGCCGACCGCCGAGGAGAAGCTCGGCGGGCTCGATATCCTCGTCAACAATGCCGGCATCACCCGCGACAACCTGTTCTTGCGCCTCAAGGATGAGGACTGGGACAGCGTGCTCGCGGTCAACCTGACGGCGGCGTTCCGCCTGTCTCGCGCCGCCGTGAAGTCGATGATGCGCCGGCGCTATGGCCGAATCGTCGCGATCGGCTCGGTCGTCGCCACGACCGGCAACCCCGGCCAGGGCAACTACGCGGCCGCCAAGGCGGGGCTGATCGGCATGTCCAAGGCGCTGGCCGCCGAGGTCGCCAGCCGCAACATCACCGTTAACGTGGTCGCTCCGGGCTTCATCGAGTCGCCGATGACGCAAGCGCTCAACGACAAGCAGCGCGAGGGCATTCTCGCCGGCGTGCCGATGGGCCGCCTTGGCGAGGGCACCGATGTGGCCGCGGCCGTGGCCTTCCTCGCCAGCACGGAAGCCGGTTACGTGACCGGGCAGACGCTGCACGTCAACGGCGGAATGGCAATGATCTAGGGGCGTTAGCGCTCATTCTAGATCGGTTTTGATAAGTCTGCGGCGCACTCGCCAGCCCGTAAAGGTTGTGTTAACTAGCGCCGTCGCGCTGCCGCTGGGCGATCCGAGGGGACTTGACGAAACCTCGGTTGTTGCGTTTGTGCAGGCTTCGAGCTTTCCGGATCGCGGACATCGTCAGGTGGCGCGGCGGCTCGGAATGAGATCCCTCCACCGCGTCGCACCCCTGCGATGCGTTTTCAGTTTCTAAGTCTAAGGAAGAGACCCATGAGCGATGTTGCCGAGCGCGTGAAGAAGATCGTGGTCGAGCACCTCGGCGTCGAGGCCGACAAGGTCGTCGACGGCGCCAACTTCATCGAGGACCTGGGCGCGGACAGCCTCGACACCGTCGAGCTCGTGATGGCCTTCGAGGAAGAGTTCGGCGTCGAGATCCCCGACGATGCGGCCGAGACGATCGTGACCGTCGGCGACGCCGTGAAGTTCCTCTCCGCGAAGAGCGCCTGATCGGCCCTTAGGGTCGATCCACGCAGAAAGAGCCATGGCTTCTCGCAGTTATCCGATGCGGCGCGTCGTCGTGACCGGGCTCGGTATGGTGACGCCGCTTGCATGCGGCGTCGAGCCGACCTGGTCGCGCCTTCTGGCCGGCGCCAGTGGCGCTGGCCCCATCACCAGTTTCGACGCCAGCGACCTGCCGGCGCGGATCGCCTGCAACATCCCGCGGGGTGACGGCAGCGACGGGACCTTCAATCCCGACCAGTGGATGGAGCCGAAGGAGCAGCGCAAGGTCGATGACTTCATCGTCTTCGCCATGGCGGCGGCCACGCAGGCGTTGCAGGACGCGGGCTGGAAGCCTGAAAGCTACGAGGATCAGATCCGCACCGGCGTCGCCATCGGCTCCGGCATCGGCGGGCTCGGCGGCATCTACGAAGCCTCGCTCCTGCTCAAGGAGCGCGGCCCGCGCCGCCTCTCGCCCTTCTTCATCCCCGGCCGCCTGAGCAATCTGGCGGCGGGCTACGTCTCGATCGAGCACGGGCTGAAAGGTCCGAACCATGCCGTCGTGACCGCCTGCTCGACCGGTGCACATGCGGTCGGCGACGCTGCCCGCATGATCGCGCTGGGCGATGCCGAGGTCATGGTCGCGGGCGGCGCCGAATCGGCGATCAACCGCATCGGCATTGCCGGCTTCTGTGCCTGCCGCGCGCTCTCGACCGGTTTCAACGACACGCCCGAGAAGGCCTCGCGCCCCTATGACAGGGACCGCGACGGCTTCGTGATGGGTGAGGGCGCTGGCGTGCTCGTGCTCGAGGAGCTCGATCACGCTCTGGCTCGCGGCGCGCGCATCTATGCCGAGATCGTCGGCTACGGCATGTCGGGCGACGCCTATCACATCACCTCGCCCTCCGAGGATGGCGATGGCGCCTATCGCTGCATGCAGGCCGCGCTGGATCGCGCCGGCATCACGGCTGGCGATCTCGACTACATCAACGCCCATGGCACCTCGACGCCGCTCGGTGACGAGATCGAGCTGCGCGCCGTCGAGCGCCTGCTGGCCAATGCGCCCAAGCGCCCGTCCATGTCCTCGACCAAGTCTGCGACCGGCCATCTGCTGGGGGCTGCCGGTGCGATCGAGGCGATCTTCACTGTGCTCGCCATCCGCGACCAGGTTGCGCCGCCGACGATCAATCTCGACAATCCGTCCGTCGAGACCGAGATCGACCTGGTGCCGCATGTCGCCCGCAAGCGCGAGATCGACTACGCGCTGTCGAATTCCTTCGGCTTCGGCGGGACCAATGCCTCGCTGGTGATGCGGCGCTATCGACCCGAACAGTGAGCCGCTGCGAGATAGCGCGGTTTCGCCATATTCTTGGGTAGAGTCTGTAGCCGATGCGGCCGAATGCGTGATTCCGCGTTCACAGCCGCGAGGAAACCGGCTCTAATGCGACCGTCCGGCTTCGGTGCGGTCGCCTGCCCACTCCGGCAGGCGCGGTCAGGTTGCACCGTGCCGAGATCATCTACCCCGTGCTGCGAGCGTCTTGATCGTGAATGATACGCCCCGCGTCGCCCCGAAGAGTCCGAGCGAGGCCCTCAAGCCCGTAGCGCCGCCGGCGCCGCCGCCGAAGGTCCGTCGCCGTCGGCGCAGCCCTTTCCTGTCCATGCTGAGTGGTCTGTTCACGGTCGCGCTCGTCGGCGCCGGCGTGGTCGGTGCCGGCATCGCGATCGTTTCGAACCAGAGCAAGGCGCCGGGGCCGCTCGCCAGCGACCGCACCCTCATCATCCCCAAGGAAAGCGGGCTCACCGAGATCACGGAGCTGCTGCAGCGCGAAGGCCTGATCGAGCATCCGCTGAGCTTCCGCATCGCGGCCATCGTCAGCGGCGACTGGCACAAGCTGAAGGCGGGCGAGTACCTGTTCAAGGCGCGCGTCAGCCCACAGGAGATCCTCGGTGTCATTTCCAGCGGCAAGTCGGTCGAGTATTCGATCACCATCCCCGAGGGGTTGACGAGCGAGCAGATCGTCGAGCGGCTGCGGAATAACGAGCTTCTGACCGGCGATATCGCGGAAGTGCCCAAGGAAGGCTCGATCCTGCCCGACACCTATCGCTTTCCGCGCGGCTTCTCCCGGAAGGGCATCCTCGACGTGATGGCGCGCAGCCAGGTCGCGGTTCTCAGGAATATCCGCATTCCCGCCGGCCTGCCGATCAAGACGACCGACGAACTGGTCATCCTCGCCTCGATCGTCGAGAAGGAGACCGGCCGCGCCGACGAGCGCCCGCGTGTCGCCGGCGTCTTCATCAACCGCCTGAACCAGAAGATGCGGCTGCAATCCGACCCGACGATCGTCTACGGCCTCGTCGGCGGCAAGGGTACGCTCGGCCGGCCGATCATGCGCAGCGAGATCACCCAGGCGACGCCCTACAACACCTATGTCATCAACGGCCTGCCGCCGGGTCCTATCGCCAATCCCGGCCGTGCCGCCATGGAGGCGGTGGTCAATCATTCGCGGACCAAGGACCTCTACTTCGTCGCCGATGGCAGCGGCGGCCACGCCTTCGCCGAGACCCTGGAGCAGCACAACCGCAATGTCGGGCGTTGGCGCCAGATCGAGACGACGCGCTCGCAGCAGCAGGGCGGCAAGCCGCCCGCGGACAGCGTCGACAAGGTCGAGCCCCCGGCCGGCCCCGACAATCGCACCGAGGCGCCCGCCACGACGCAGCCTGCGGCCGACAATGCCGGCTCCGCTGGCGTTCCGGTCGCCCAGCCGGTCGGAACGGTGGCGGGCACGCGCGCCCGCGCCTTCGACGCTTCGGAAGGCACGACACGGGACCCGCTGCTCAACAAGAGCTTCGACTTGAACTCGCCGAAGCAGGTTCCGCAGCTCAAGCCCTGATCTGCCGGCCGGAAGGCTCTCAATCCCCATTTTCCGGCAGCGGGCCGCTTGCTGTCGCGGATGCGCGCCACTACGGTCCCGCCCGATCTTACACGAAGGCGGCAGGGGCAATGGCCATCGAAAGCATGACGGGGTTTGCCCGTGCGGCAGGAACGGCCGGGGTTCATGGCTGGGCCTGGGAAATTCGCAGCGTCAACGGGCGTGGCCTCGATCTGCGCGTCCGTGTCCCACCCGGTTTCGAGGTCCTCGCCGAGGCGGCCCGCAAGCGGCTGGGCAGCGCCTTTTCGCGCGGCACGCTTCACGTCAATCTCGCCGTCACCAGCGATGCCGGCCCGCCGCGCCCGCGCGTCAACGAGGCGGTTCTCGCTGCGCTGCTTGAGGCCGTGGAGCGGCTGCCGCCCGCCGCCGGCATCAACCCGCCATCCTATGACGGACTGCTCGGCATCCGCGGCGTCGTCGATTATGCCGACGAGGCGCAGGATGCGCTGGGCGCGGTCGAGGCGCCGGCTCTGGCCGGCCTCGAGGCCGTTACCGACGCCTTGAAGGACGCGCGGGCCGCCGAAGGACGCGCGCTTGAAACGATTGTCCTTGGCCATCTCGAAACCATCGCCCGGCTCGCCGGCGAAGCGGAGCATCACCCCGCCCGCAGCAGCGAGGCGATCCGCGCCCGGATCGCGGCGCAGGTCGAGACGCTTCTGGGAGCCAATAACGGCTTCGACCCCCAGCGCCTTCACCAGGAGGCCGCGCTGATCGCGGTGCGCGCCGATATCCGCGAGGAGATCGACCGCCTGCAGGCTCATGTCGTGGCTCTGCGCGAGCTCCTGTCCAAGGGCGGCCCGATCGGCCGCAAGCTCGATTTCCTCGCGCAGGAATTCGGCCGTGAGGCCTCGACGCTTTGCGCCAAGGCCAACGATCCCGGCCTGTCGCGCATCGGGCTCGAGCTGCGCACGGTCGTCGACCAGATGCGCGAGCAGGTTCAGAACGTAGAGTGAGCCCGATGGCCGATACCCTTCATCCGGCCCGCCGCGGCCTCATGCTGATCCTGTCCTCGCCCTCGGGCGCCGGCAAGACGACGCTCACCCGCAATCTCAAGAGCGAGAACAATCTCGACCTCTCGATCTCGGTGACGACCCGCGCCAAGCGCCCTTCCGAGATCGAGGGCGTGCATTATCGCTTCATCGATCGCACGGCCTTCGACACCATGCGCCAGCACAACGACCTGCTGGAGTGGGCCGAGGTCCATGGCAACGGCTACGGCACGCCGCGGAAGGAGGTCGAGGCTTCGCTGGCGGCGGGGCGCGACGTGCTGTTCGACATCGACTGGCAGGGCACCCAGCAGATCGTGAAGAAGGCGCGGGCCGACGTCGTCACCATCTTCATCCTGCCGCCCTCGATGGCCGAGCTGCGCTCGCGCCTGATCCGCCGCGCCGAGGATGCCGAAGAGGTCATCGTCAAGCGCCTCGCCAATGCTCGCGACGAGATCGCGCGCTGGAGCCAGTACGACTACGTCATCGTCAACCACGATCTTCAAACGGCCTATGAGCAGATCAAGGCGATCCTGACGGCCGAGCGCCTGAAGCGCAGCCGCGCCGTCGGCCTCACCGATTTCGTCGACCAGCTCCTGACCGAACAACTGCCCTGATCAGCGGGCGCCACAACCCCTGTCATTCCGGGGCGGCCGGAGGCCGAACCCGGAACCCACGACTGGGTGAGCCCTTTCAGCCGCATGATCGCCAACACTCGCCCAGTCGTGGGTTCCGGGTTCTTCGCTAAGCGAAGCCCCGGAATGACGAGGATGTACCTAGCGCTGCGCGGCCAGCGCGTTCGCCAGCCTGACGAATCCCGAGACCGGGATCTCCTCGGCTCGCGCCGTCTCAGCGAGGCCCGCGGCTTCGATGATCGGCGTCGGGTCCGGCAGCACGGCCTTCAGGCTCTGCCGCAGCATCTTGCGCCGCTGTCCGAAGGCGGCGAGCGTCACCCGCTCCAGCAGGCGCCGGTCGCAAGGCTCCGGCTGCGCGCGTGGTATGAGCTGGACAATCGACGAGGTGATCTTCGGCGGCGGCACGAAGGCACTGCGTGGTACGTCGAACAGGATCTTCGTCTCGCAGCGCCAGTTCGACAGCACCGCGAGCCGGCCGTAATCGGCCCGCTCGTCCGGCGTCGCGACGATGCGCTCGGCGACCTCGCGCTGGAACATCAGGGTCAGCGAATCCCACCAGGACGGCCAGGGCTCGAGGCTGAGCCAGCCGACCAGCAGCGGCGTGCCGATATTATAGGGCAGGTTGGCGACGATCCGCGCCCGCCCGCCGCCGAGATGGGGCGTCAGGTCGACCGCCAGCGCATCGCCGTCGATGACCTCCAGCCGCCCCGGATAATACGCCGCGATCTCGGCAAGCGCCGGCAGACAGCGTCGGTCGCGTTCGATCGCGATGACGCGGCCCGCGCCATTGGCCAGCAGCGCCCGTGTCAGCCCGCCGGGGCCGGGACCGATCTCGACCACCGTCTGGCCTTCGAGTGGCCCGGCCGAACGGGCGATGCGGCTCGTCAGGTTGAGGTCGAACAGGAAATTCTGGCCGAGCGCCTTCTGCGCCATCAGCCCATGGCGCTCCACCACGTCGCGCAGAGGCGGCAGGTCGTCGATCTGACTCATGAAGCGGTGTCCGCGAGATTGCGTTCGGCCATCCGGGCGGCGAGTTTCAGCGCGGCGCAGAGGCTGTCCGGTCGCGCGATGCCCTGGCCTGCGATGTCGAAGGCCGTGCCATGGTCCGGCGAGGTCCGGATGAAAGGCAGGCCCAGCGTGACATTGACGCCCTCGTCGAAGGCGATCGTCTTGATCGGGATCAGGGCCTGGTCGTGATACATCGCCAGCGCCGCATCGTAGCCGGCGCGCGCCCGCGCATGAAACATCGTGTCGGCGGGGTAAGGGCCGCGAGCGTCGATACCTTCGGCCTGCAGCTGGGCGATGGCCGGCGCGACGATCGCCTCGTCCTCGTGACCCATCGTGCCGTTCTCGCCGGCATGCGGATTGAGCCCGCTGATCGCCAATCGCGGCCGGGCGACACCGAAGCGGCTGCGCAACTCCGCCGCGACGATCCGGCCGGTTTCGACGATGAGCGCCGTGGTCAGCAGCTCGGGCACCCGGCGTAAGGGTTCGTGGATCGTCACCGGAACGACGGCGAGCTCCTCGCACCAGAGCATCATCACCGGGCGCGGCGCGATGCCACCCTGAGCCGCGAGATGCGCGAGGTATTCGGTATGGCCGGGATGCTTGAAGCCGGCTTGGTAAAGCACTGATTTTGCGATCGGATTGGTCACGACGGCGGCGGCCTCGCCGGCCCGGACGGCCGCGACCGCCCGGTCGATCGAGCCGATCGTGCCGCCGGCCGTCGCCGGATCGGGCTTGCCCGGAATGGCCCTGCCTGCCCCGGAAGCGAGCGGGATGACGGGCAGCATCTCGGCAAAGGCGGCGCCGGCATCGCCCCAGTCGCAGACGCCGAGCGGCACGCTCCAGCCGAGCCGGCCGGCGACAGCGGCGAGATGGTCGGGGTCGGCGATGCAGGCGAAAGCAGGAAGCGCGCGCTCGTGACGTTCAAGCCAGGCACGCAGTGTCAGCTCCGGCCCGATCCCGGCCGGATCTCCTTGTGTCAATGCGAGCGGCGTTGCCGGCAAGACGAACTCCGCGGCCTGAAGGGAGGGCCGACCCGCTGATCCGGGCCGGCGCTGCGACTAGTTCGAGCTGACACCGTCGCTCGACGAGCTCGAGCTGAGGTTCTGCGAATAGCTGATCTCGCCAAGCGTGCGCAGTTCGAGGCGGAACATGACTGTACGCGTGTCTTTCGTCGATCCGGCCTGGCGATCAGCATAGCTCTGCGAATAGCTGATGTCGAAGACCGTGCACTCGTCGGTATAGTTGAGGCCGAACGAAGTCGACGCGGTCTGGAACGGACCCGTATTCGGGTAGATCGGCACCGCGGCCACGGCCGGAGCCGCCAGATAGGATGCGTAGGCATCCCGGTAGCGTTCGCGGTCGTACTTGTACTTGTCGAGGTCGAACAGCACGCCGGCGCGCAGGCGCCAGTTCTCGGCCACGCGCAGCGAGCCGTTGAGCGACAGACCCTCGCGGCGCCGCGAGATGCCGAGATCGGGCTGCGGCTCGTAGCGGCCATAACCGACCGAGGCGGTGATGATGCTGTTGGCATAGGTCGCGGCGGCGTCGATCCGCTGGGCCTCGAAGGTCGTCGCGTTGAGGCGGGTCGCGCCGGTCAGGAAGAAGCCCTTGAACGGCGAGAGCTGGGCGCGGGCGACATAGTCGGAGTTGCGGGTTTCGAGGCCGGAATTCAGGCCGGTATTGAGCATGTCGCCGCTGGCGAAGGAATTGCGTCCGCCGAGCTGGAAGGACTGGCCGATGAGCAGGTTGGCGAACGCCTCCTTGCCGAAACGGCCGGTATAGAGCGCGCCGACATTCGCGCGCGTCCCGCCTTCGACGCGGTCGAAGCCGGAGAACTTGCCGCTCCATTCGAACAGGTTGTTGGCGTCGAAGACGAGGCTCTGCGCATCCTCGTTGGCGACGCGCAGGCTGTTCGTCTCGTTCGGGCGGGCAACCACCTGGGCGACCGGCTCGATGATATGGGTGCCCCAGCCGGTCTTGGCGACGAACGGGTAGCGGTACATCAGCCCGATCGCCGGCATGACCCGGCCGAAGACCTCGTCCGAGGTGTCGGCGATGGTCGCGACGCGCGAGTTGATCAGCCCGGTGGTGTCGGGGTTGACCGAGAAGATATCGGCCCGCACCGAGGCGTAGGGCGTCCACATCTGGCCGAGCGGGTCGATGAAGTTGCGCCGCCAGGCAACCTGTGCCGTGGCCCGGGAGACATTGCCGGCCAGCCCGCGCACCAGGCAGTGATTCTTGTCGTAAACGGCGCAGCCGTCATAGAGCGAATAGCTCGGCGTCGTGATCAGGTAATTCTTCTGCTGCGGCAGCTGCGTGAAGGCAGCTGTATCGCGCGTCAGGCTCGTGACGTTGGCGGTGAACGAGAGCTCGCCACCCAGGAAGGACGGCTTGTGGACGCGCTTGTCGTAGTCCAGCACCGGCAGCACGACGGGCTGCTGCTTCTGCCAGTCCTGGTAGTTCAACGGCTGGAAGTAGTAGCCGCGCAGGTCGAACCAGGCGCTCTCGCTCTGGCCGTTCAGATAGGCGGTCGAGATCGCTTCCTGCAGATAGGTGGTGGTGCTGAGGCTCTCGTTGCGAATGCGGTAGTTCTTGTAGAACCAGCGATCCGTCGACATCGAGGCGTTCCAGCCCACCGTCCAGCGCGGGTTGATGAAGAACTTGCCGTTCGTCTCCACCGAGCCGCGGAACTCCTTGTCGCGCGGGCCGAGCGGGCTCGGCAGGAAGGCGTTCTTGTCCTGTTGGAAGATGCCCGAGGCCCGGATCGTATAGGACCCGTTCATCAGGCGATGCCGCCATTCCGTCTGCCCCAGGAAGCCCTGGCGGCTGAAATAGGTCGGCGTGAACGTCAGGTCGTAATTCGGTGCCAGATTGAGGAAATAGGGCAGGCCGACGCCATAGCCGAGCGCCGAGGTGTTGATGAATTTCGGCGACAGGAAGCCGGACTTGCGCTTCACCGTCGAATCCGGGCCCGACATATAGGGGATATAGGCCATCGGAATGCCGGCGAATTCGACCCGGGCATCCTCGTAATAGATGGTCTGCTCGGACTTCTTGTGGATGATCCGCGCAGCGCGGACCTGCCAGAGCGGCGGCCGCTCCGGGTTGTCCTTGCAGGGCTCGCAGGCCGTGTAGATGCCCTTTTCGAAGACGAAGGTTTCGCCGTCGGTGCGTTCGGCGCGCGGTGCCGAGAAACGGGTCTTGTCCGGGTTCACGACGCGCAGCGAGTCGATGAAGCCGTCGCGGAAATCGTCGGTCAGGTTGAACTTGTCGCCGGTGATGACCGTGCCGTTGGATTCGGTGATCCGGGCATTGCCGATGGCGGTGACGCGCTTGTTGCCCTGGTCGTAGATGACGCGATCGGCCTCGATCGTCCGGCCCTGGTACAGGATCTGGACGTCGCCGACGGCCGCGACCGTCTTCTTGTCGTTGTCGTAGACGAGTTCGCGCGCATCCACGACCATCCGGTCCTGCGGCTTGGCCGCAGCGGCGGTCGCAGGCTTGGGCTGCGCACCGGCCGCCCGATTCTGGGCGTGGGCCGGCCCGGCCAGCAGATAGGCCAGGCTGGAGGCGAGAGCCGTCGCCGCAGCGAAGTGCGCTAGCCGGTTCACTCCTGGACCCATCTCGTAAACTCGAAATTAACCATAGGCACAGTACGTTTCACCCATCTTCCTGATGGAGGAGGGCGAGTGCTCCCAGCATTGCCCCCAATGCTGCAGGCAACCACGCCGCGGCGATCGGATTGACGATTCCCGACGATCCGAGTTCCTCCGACAGTTGTGTCGCCACATAGAGCACGAACCCCGCGGCGACGCCACCTATCACCAGTTTGGTCACACCACCAAATCTGAAAAATCTTAAAGAAACGGATGCTGCCACCAGCACCATCGCGATCAGCAGCAGCGGGCGCGCCATGAGCGATTGGTAGCGCAGCTCATAGGGCGTCGTGTCGAGCCCGGCGCGCTGCGTCCGCTCGATCACCGCAGGCATGGACCAGAAGCCCACCGCGTCAGGTGGGGTGAAGCTCTGGCGCATCTGTTCAGGCTCCAGCGTCGTTGCGAGCACGTAGCTCTTATAGCTCTGTGGCTCTTCCGTGGCGGAGGTGGAGCGCGCGTCGCTCAACTCCCAGTGCCCCGGGCGCAGCACGGCCTGCCGGGCGTCGATTCGCTCCTTGAAGCTGCCGTCGGGATTGAAGATGAAGAAGGCGACCTGGGACAGGCCGTCCTCGTCGGGCAGGGCGCCGGCGGCGCGGATGATCGCCTGGCCGTCGACGCTGCGCTGCCTCAGCCAGATCTCCTTGGGCAGGCCGGATTTGCCGCCCGAACGCACGAACAGGCGTGTTTCGAGGGCCGTGGCCTTGCGCTTCAGCTCGGCGGCGACGGGGTTGTAGATCATGATCGAGACGAGCCCGATCACGCCGGCGACCGTGGCGGCGGGTTGGAGGAACTGCCAGGCCGAGACGCCGACGGAGCGGGCGACGACGAGCTCGAGCTTCCGGCTCAGCGTCAGCAACGCGAACATGCCGCCGAACAGCGCGGCGAAGGGGAAGATCTGCTCGGCCACGGCCGGGGCCCGGAACAGGGCAAGCTGCACGATTCGCGGCGTCGTCGCGATCGGGGAATCGCCGGCGCGGCGCATCAGCTCGACGAAATCGAGCGTCCCGATCAGGAAGAAGAAAGTGCCGAAGACGCCGACGATGGCGCGCGCGAAGCGCTTCGTCAGATAGCGGCCGAAGGTCGTGAGCAGCAGCATCAGGCGCGCCGGAAACGGGCCGCGAGGTTGACCAGCGGCGTTGTGAGGGGGGCAAGGAGGCGGGCCAGCATCGGCTGGATCCGCGCGCCGTAGAAGATGAAGCCCGTCGCCAGGACGATGGCCATGATCGGCAGGATGTAGAGCAGCGCGGCGGCAAAGGGCGAGCGCACGCTCGCGGTCCAGGCGGCATAGGCCGCGATGCGGGTTGCGCCGACGATCATGACCGCCGACTGGATCGCCAGCGCCCGGCCCTGGCGGGTGGTGCGCGCCTCGCCGATGGCGGCGAACGCGATCAGCATGAAGGCGAACGGATAGAGCGGGGACGACAGCCGGTTGTGCAGTTCAGCCCGGAAACGGCCTTCCTGGATCTTGTAATAGGCCTCGTTCGTGTCCTGCCGGAGGAGCTCCCAGGTCGAGCGCTCGCGCGGCTTGTAGATCACCTTGTCGCCGTCGCCCTCGCCGGGGCCGCCGCTGGAATCGCCGGTCAGCGCCGAGAGGTTCAGGGCATAGCGCTCGAAGGAGATGATCGAGGTCGTGCTGGTGTTCTTGGTCTCGCGCTGGATCGTGCCCTTCTCCAGCATCAGGAAGCTCTGGCCCTCGGCTTCCACCGTCCGGCCGCGCTCGGCGAGATAGATCGAGGGCTGCGACGGGTCGCGGCGATCCTGCATGAAGATGCCGACCAGCGCGTCGCCGGCCTTTTCGCGGTAGTGGAAGGTCACGCCGGAATCGAGCGAGACGAACTGGCCTTCCTTGACGACATTGGCGACGAAATCGGCGCGGATCAGCGTGATCAGGTCGCGCAGCATGCGGAAGCTCGCCGGCATCACCGAGATCGTCATCCAGGCGACGACCAGCGAGGTCGCGATCGTCAGCACGATGAAGGGGCGCGTGATGCGCTGCGGTGCGACGCCCGCGGCATTCATCACGATCAGCTCGGAATCGCCGTTGAGCCTGTTGAGCGTGTAGAGCGTCGCCATGAACAGCGCGACCGGCGCGATGCCGGCAATCAGCGCCGGCAGCGAAAGCAGCGTCACGGTCAGGAAGATCAGGACTGTCTGGCCCTTGCCGGTGATGAGGTCGACCTCGCGCAGCGCCTGCGTGACCCAGATCACGCCGGTCAGGCCGAGCAGGAGCACGATCGCCGCCACCGCCGCGATCTTCAGGATGTAGCGATCGAGGCGGTTGAGAAGCACGCGTCGGTTCCGGAGCTGGAGAGCCTGCGCCCTCCGAGGTGGTTCGTCGGACACACCCTATGGTATAGGCGCGGCGAGGGCGCAAACGGGAATCGTTTGTCGTCTGCCGTCTAGTGTCCTTCCCCTGTCATTTTCGCAAGATTGTGAGCGGATCATGTCGCAGCGCCTGAAGCTCGAGATTAAAGCCCTGGATGCCGTCGAGGGGCAGGATCTCGTGATCCTCGTTTCGGATGCGCTCGCGGTGCCCGGCGCGGCGCTGCAATGGACCGGCGAGGGCGCCCAGCCGCTGCTGACGCGGGCTGCCGCCGCCGAACGTTTCAAGGGCAAGGCGCTGGCGGGGCTGACATTGCCTTCGCCGGAGGGGGCCTCCTACGAGCGCCTGATCGTCATCGGAATCGGGCCTGAGGACGAGCGCGCCAAGCTCGATTTCGTCAAGCTGGGCGGCGCCATCGCCGGCCGCCTCGGGGCCGGCCGCAGCGCCGACATTGTTCTCGCTCTGCCCGAGGGCGCGATCGCGGCGAAGCAGGCCGCCGACATCGCACTCGGTCTCAGGCTGCGCGCCTATGCCTTCGATCGCTACAAGACCAAGAGCAAGGATAAGGATGAAGCCGAGCCGCTGACGGTCACGCTGCGCGCGCTCGACCCGTCCGCGGTCAAGAAGGCGGTCAAGACGGCGGAGGCTATCGCCGCCGGCGTCATCCAGGCTCGCGACCTCGTGAACGAGCCGCCGAACGTGCTCTATCCCGAGGAGTTCGCCGACCGTGCCGCCAAGCTCGAAAAGCTCGGCGTCGAGATCGAGATCCTCGACGAGAAGGCGATGAAGAAGATCGGCATGCGCGCGTTGCTCGGCGTCGGCCAAGGCTCGCGCCGGGAAAGCCGCGTCGCCATCATGCGCTGGAACGGCGCGAAGAAGGATGAGAAGCCCGTCGCGTTCGTCGGCAAGGGCGTGACTTTCGATACCGGCGGCATCTCGCTGAAACCCGGCGCCAGCATGGAGGATATGAAGGGCGACATGGCCGGCGCGGCCTGCGTCGTCGGCTTGATGCAGGCGCTCGCCGGTCGCAAGGCCAAGGTCAACGCCATCGGCGTGATCGGCCTCGTCGAAAACATGCCCGACGGCAATGCCCAGCGCCCCGGCGATATCGTCACCTCGCTCTCCGGCCAGACCATCGAGATCATCAACACCGACGCCGAGGGCCGCCTCGTGCTGGCGGATGTGCTCTGGTACACGCAGGAGCGCTTCTCGCCGCGCTTCATGATCAACCTGGCGACGCTGACCGGCGCGATCCTCGTTGCGCTGGCGCAGGAGAATGCCGGGCTGTTCAGCAACAATGACGAGCTCTCGGAGCGCCTGACGGCGGCCGGCATCGCCACCGGCGAGACGGTCTGGCGCATGCCGCTCGGCAAGGCCTACGACAAGCTGATCGACTCGAAATTCGCCGACATGAAGAACTCGGCCGGCCGCTATGGCGGCTCGATCACCGCGGCGCAGTTCCTGCAGCGCCATGTCAACGACACGCCCTGGGCGCATCTCGACATCGCGGGAACCGGAATGGCCGCGGCGAATTCGGAGATCAACCGCTCCTGGGGGCCGGGTTGGGGCGTGCGCCTGCTCGACCGGCTGGTCGCCGACCACTACGAGGATTGATTCGATTCCTGCGGTAATGCTGGTAACCCGTTAGAGGATAAGGGTTTCGATGGCCGAGATCCTGTTCTTCCATCTGCAGTCCCGCCCGTTGGAGCAGGTCCTGCCGACGATCCTCGACCGCGCCTTGTCGCGCGGCCAGAAAGTCGTCGTCGAGGTCGGCGGCCAGGAGCGGATGAGCGTGCTCGACGACCACCTCTGGACCTATGCGGATGAGAGCTTCCTGCCGCATGTCACGGCGCTGGAGGCGGATGCGGCCAGCAATCCTGTCGTGCTGACCACCCAGGCGCATAATCCGAATGCCGCCCAGGTCCGGATCTGCGCCGACGGGGTCCGCATTCCCGACGCAATGCAGGACTACGAGCGCGTCGTCCTGATATTCGATGGCGACGATCCCGAGGCGCTTGCCGCGGCTCGCGAGGATTGGAAGAAGGCCAGGGCCTCGGGCCATGCCGCCAGCTACTGGCAGCAGGACGACGCCGGCCGTTGGGAGAAGAAAGCGTGAGACTGCCTGTTCTGTTGCTCTGCACCGCGGCCCTTGCCGGCTGCTCGGTCGACATGGGCGGCTTCGCCTTCCAGTCCGAAACCAGAGGCGGCGTCACCACGACGAAGACCGCCTCGGCCAGTGCCGGCATCTCGACGCAGGAGCCGGTGCTGACCCCGGAGGGCGAGTGCAGCGTCGGTGTTTCGCTCGATCCCTCGACCCGGCCGCTGCCGAAGGAGATCGCGCCCGGCATCACCGAATGCGAATTGCTGAAGCTGAAGGGCGCGCGCCCGACCGACGTGCTGGTCGGCGAGAGCGGCAAGGGCCAGCGCGAGGTCCAGGTGCTCTATTCCGAGCCCGGCGGCCGCGAGATCTACCTCTTCACCGACAACCGCCTGACCCGGATCGTGAAGCCCGGGCAGGGGTGAGTTGAAAGAGCGGCAAGCGGCCCTTTGAGGGGACGATGTCCGCTTTTTGACCCATGGCGGACTTCGCATGTTGGAAACTTCAGTCAACGCGATGATTGAGATTGACGGTGCCGCCAGTCGTCAAACCTCTTAGCCCATTCAGGAGGGGGGATCGGCGGGCACGAAACGGTCAGGCTTAGCGCAGGCTCCGGCCCCTTGAGGAAATCTGATATCCAGTTCCTGAAACGAACGGCCACTCTTAAATCACCGTCCCGTGCGGCACGATAGAATTGCATGTCCGGGGCGCGCCAATTAATTAGAATGGAAGGGAATACTCTTTCGTCAACTGCTATCAATCCGAATTTAGTGAGTGAAAGTGAAGGCACTGAGTAGGTGAATGACAGAGCCTTCTGGTCTTCTGGCGGCTCTACTGATTTCCATGAAGCGTAAGAGGTATATCGGACACTTCCAAGGTGCGCGTTCTGCTGGCGCATCATGGCGTGCATCGCTGCTAATTGACGATAAATTCCGGGGCTGCCTCCGGCCAGTTCGTTGATCCTCTGGACTAGGCCGTTGCTGACTTCATCCTCGCTCCCGCCGAGACGCGACCACTTCGCGGACGATAGCTGAGACGCGCGGGTGCGCAGAACTCGATATTCTTCGTTTGTAATGTCCCCAAACTGACACTGATCCTGCTCAGAATGGAGGTCGACAAAATACGCACGGTTGAGCCCAATGAATCCGGCGACCAGCAAGGCAGCAACAATCAACACACGTATTGCCGGAGCTAATCTGCCCAGTGCCGTGCTCGAGCGAGCCATCTCCAGCCATTACCGTTTTGCGTGAAGGCGACGAAGACACATGACGGTCCTATATTAAGGGTCGTTAACGACCCGTTGCGAACATGTGATCATCGACTAAGCTTGGCCGCGCGATGTCGGCTTTGTCATCGGCAGCGGTGGATGAGCATGGCCCCTATACCTCCTTGTCGGATGATGACCGAGCGCCTCGTTTTGCGCCCGACGAGCGTCTCCGACGTGGAACGTGCCTTCGAAATTCAGTCTGACTGGGACGTGACGCGAATGCTGCGCATGGCCGCGTTCCCTCCGGATCGAGAGCGCATCGAGGCCTGGTTCGCGGACCATGGGCGCGAATGGGGGGCCGGTGAAGCCTATCGGTTCGCTGTCGAGCTGGAGGGGCGCTTCATCGGCGTCGTCGATGTCGACGAAATCTCCGGGCAGGAAGGCGAACTGGGGTATTGGTTCGAACAGGCGTCCTGGGGACGCGGCTACGCCCGTGAGGCAGCACAGGCGGTCGTGGATTTTGCTTTCGAGAAGGTCCGGCTGCGGGGCCTCCGATCCGGGCACGCTGCCGAGAACGCGGCATCCGGGAACATCCTCCTCAAGCTCGGATTTCAGCCGCTCGACATCGTTCGCGTCGAATCGCGCTCACGGGGGCAGGACATCCAACAGCAGCGTTACCTGCTGTCAGCGCCGCTGCTCGGCGTCTGAGCGATGGCGCTCGCACCCCCGCCAGCTCGTCGCTCAGTTCGCGAGCCTGTCATATCCGACAAATCGGAACATACTCCGCCCGTTTTCGAGCGGTTGAGGCTCTCCCGAGAAGCGATGCACGCCGACGCCGAGCTCCGTATCGTCCCCCGACAACCTGCACTGCTGAAAACCCAGCGCTTCGAACTGCTCGCAGATCAGCGGCACGCGATCGGGCGAGCGACGATGGCGGGTCCAGATCACATGCCCGCCGATCGCGCATAACTGCGGGCAGGTGTCGATCGTGCGTTTGATGTCCGCATCGGAGATGTTGCCGAACAGGCCGCAGATCAACACGAGATCCGCCGGCACCATGCCATGATACTGGTCGGTCAGCGAAGCATCGCCGGTCACGATCTCAATCTGATCGAGCGTGTTGGCGCGCGCGAATTCTGCGGCGACCGCCGTGTTGTTTCCATCCAGTTCCACGAGCCGTGCCCTGACATCGCTGCGCCTCGGATGATCCGTGAGGACCTCGAGCAGATCGCGCCCTTGCCCCGCGCACAGGCTGACGACCTGGAAGGGGCCGGGTCGGCTGTTGTCCAGCACGGTTCGGATTTGATCCTGAACGGTCCGCAGCCGTCGCGACATCCGGGAATCCGGGCTGTCGTATTTCTCGTGCCAGGCCTGCCAATCCATGGCCGGAAGCTCCATGCTCGCTCGTCCAGGCGAGCTTACGGCCTCGCTGAATGTCGAGATAGCGCTCGTGCTTCTTCAATGTCGTCGTCCGGCCCGTTCAGGCGTCCCGGCTGGGAAAGCCACCCGGCGCCCGTCCACTTGTTTCCATCGAAACCGTCACGCATCATCGCATCATGACGAAATACCTCATCTCCTTTCCGAGCGAGGCGATGGTCGTCACGGACGAGCAGTTGGCCGCCGCTGGCGTCGACTCCCGCGCCGTGATCGAGGAGGCGAAGGCTGCCGGCGTTTATGTCTTCGCCGGTGGGATCAACGAGCCGGTTGTCCCCGTGCTCGTCTCCGCGGATGGATCGGTGTCGGGGCAGATTTATCCGGGCAGCCGCCTCAATGGCGGCTTCGCTGTGCTGGAGCTGCCGTCGCGCGAAGAGGCGGTGAAATGGGCGGCGAAGCTCGCGCGGGCCTGCCGCTGCGCGCAGGAACTCCGCGAGTTCATGTACGATCCGGCCAGCTAGGCCTTACGCGTTCTCCAGCTCCTCGCCGAGCAGCAGCCATTCCTCCTCGGCCGCGGCCAGCGCCTCCGACAGTTCCGCGCGCTGGCGCGAGATCTGAACAGCCTTGTCGGGGTCGCGCGCGAAGGCGCCGTTGGCGAGCGCCGCATCGACCTTCTCGATCAGCCCTGTCAGCTTGGCGATGCGTGCCTCGGCGAGGTTGAGCTTCTGCCTGAGCGGCCCCTGCGCAGCGCGCTTCGTCGCTGCTTCCTTGCGTTCGTCGGCCTTGGGCTTGGCGGCTGCGTCCGGCGCGGGCTTGCCGCGCTTCTCGGCCTTGGCGGCGCCAAGCACGTAAGTGCGGTAATCGTCCATGTCGCCGTCGAAATTCTTCACCGTGCCGCCGCCGACGAGCCAGAGCCGGTCGGCGCAGGCCTCGATCAGGAAGCGGTCGTGGCTGACGAGGATGACGGCGCCGGGATAGTCGTTGATCGCGGTGACCAGCGCGGTGCGGCTGTCGATGTCGAGATGGTTGGTCGGCTCGTCGAGGATGAGCAGATGCGGCCCATGGAAGGTCGCGAGCCCCAGCATGAGGCGGGCTTTCTCGCCGCCGGAGAGCAGCTTGACCGGCGTATCGGCCTTTGAAGCGGGGAAGCCGATCTGCGCCGCCTTGGAACGGACCTTCGCCTCGGGCGCGTCCGGCATCAGGTCGCGCAGATGGCCGACTGGGGTGTCCTCGATGCGCAATTCGTCGAGCTGATGCTGGGCGAAGTAGGCCGTCTCCAGCTTGCTCGACTTCTTCATCTCGCCGGACATCGCGTCGAGCCGGCCGCCGATGAGCTTGCAGAAGGTCGACTTGCCGTTGCCGTTCGAGCCGAGCAGGGCGATGCGGTCGTCCGGCGCCAGCGAGAGATTGAGCCGCGACAGAACCTTGCGCTCGCCATAGCCGGCGGCGGCATCCTCCAGGACGATCATCGGCGGCGAGAGCGGCTTTTCCGGGCCGGGGAAGACGAAGGGCTGCACGTCGCGGTCGACGATCACGGCGATGGTCTGCATCTTCTCCAGCCGCTTGACGCGCGACTGCGCCTGCCGGGCCTTGGTCGCCTTGGCCTTGAAGCGGTCGACGAAGGATTGGAGATGCTTGCGCTCGGCGTCCTGCTTCTCCTTGGCGCGGGCGAGCTGCATCTGCTTCTCGGCGCGCTGCTTCTCGAAGGAGGAATAGCCGCCGCGATAGAGCGTGAGCTTGCCCTGGTCGAGATGCATGATGTGGTCGACCGAGGTGTCCAGCAATTCGCGATCGTGGCTGATGACGATCACGGTATGCGGATAGCGCTCCAGGTAGTCGTAGAGCCAGAGCGTGCCTTCGAGGTCGAGATAATTGGTCGGCTCGTCGAGCAGCAGCAGGTCGGGCTCGGAGAACAGCACCGCCGCGAGCGCGACGCGCATGCGCCAGCCGCCGGAGAAATCGGAGCAGGGGCGCTGCTGAGCTTCTTCGTTGAAGCCGAGCCCGTGCAGCACCATCGCGGCGCGCGCCGGGGCTGAATGCGCGCCGATATCGGCGAGACGCGTGCCGATCTCGGCGATGCGGTGCGGATCGGTCGCGGTCTCCGCTTCGGTCATCAGGGCCATGCGCTCGGTATCGGCCGCGAGCACGACCTCGATCAGCGTCTCCGGGCCGCCCGGCGCTTCCTGCGCGACCCCGCCGATGCGTCGGCCCCTCGGCAGGCTGATATTGCCGCTCTCGGTGCCGAGATCGCCGGTGATGATCTTGAACAGCGTGGTCTTGCCGGTGCCGTTGCGGCCGACAAAGCCGACGCGCGCGCCATCGGGAATGGCGGCGCCGGTATGGTCGAGCAGCAGGCGTTCGCCGAGGCGATAGGTGATGTCGTTGATCGTCAGCATGGCGCGATCGTTTAGGCTTGCCGGGCCCAAAAAGGCAATCGAAAGCCGGAACAAGCGGCCGATGTCACCGTTTCGTCAAAATCTCGCCTTGCGACGGCCCGCACCGGCCATCACCCAAGGGAAACCGGATCAACCGCGATTCGCCGAGGTTATCTTCATGGATACCCGCCTGTCCTTTGCCAGCTCCCGCCGCGCTTCCGCTGCGGCGTCCCTCATGGTTCTCGTCTCGATCATCATCGGCAGCGCCGCTGCGCTCGCCGCGCTGGTGCCGCTGTCCTGAGAGCGCCAAGCCTCTGATGCGGCTTGTCCTTTTTCGGTTCAGCCGCTAACGCTGGTCCCATGGCACGCATCGCTTTCTACACCGGTTCCTTCGACCCCGTGACCAACGGCCATGCCGACGTCATCGCCGCGGCCGCCGGCCTTTGCGACAGGCTCGTCCTGGCGATCGGGGTCCATCCCGGCAAGACGCCTCTGCTCTCGGTCGAGCAGCGCGCCGAATTGCTGCGCGCCGTCGCCGGGCCGTTGCTGGCGGCGAAGGGCGCCGCGCTCGATGTCGTGACCTTCGACGATCTCGCCGTCGATGCGGCGCGCCGGGCAGGGGCCTCGATCATCATCCGCGGCCTGCGCGACGGCAGCGACCTCGATTACGAGATGCAGATGGCCGGGATGAACGGCACGATGGCGCCGGATGTGCAGACGGTGTTCCTGCCGGCCTCGCCCGGCGTGCGCCACATCACCGCGACCTTGGTGCGCCAGATCGCGGCGATGGGCGGCGACGTCTCGCCCTTCGTGCCGGCCCCGGTGCTCGCCGCGCTGAAGGCGCGCTTCGCCAAGGGCTGACGGGGCGATCCCGGCGAAAGGCACATAACTTCGCCATCTTCCGCCGCTTCCTGCTGATTTTGGTTTGCTTTTTGCCGAGAGCGATGGTGTCTCTCAGGCAGGCCGACTCGCTCTCCGATCTCCTGGCGCGATTCCGCGCGCAGGGCCCTCCGACAGGTTTTCCGATGCGTCTTTCCCGCTATTTCCTGCCCCTTCTGCGCGATACGCCCAAGGAAGCGGAGATCGTCTCGCACCGGCTGATGCTGCGCGCCGGCATGATCCGCCAGCAATCGGCGGGCATCTATTCCTGGCTGCCGCTCGGCCTGCGCGTGCTGAACAAGATCAGCAACGTCGTGCGCGAGGAGCAGAATCGCTCGGGCGCCATCGAGATCCTGATGCCGACCATCCAGTCGGCCGATCTCTGGCGCGAGAGCGGGCGCTACGACGCCTATGGCAAGGAGATGCTGCGCATCAAGGACCGGCATGATCGCGACATGCTCTACGGGCCGACCAACGAGGAGATGGTCACCGAGATCGTCCGCTCCTACGTCAAGTCCTACAAGGACCTGCCGCTCAATCTCTACCACATCCAGTGGAAGTTCCGCGACGAGGTCCGCCCGCGCTTCGGCGTGATGCGTGGCCGCGAGTTCCTGATGAAGGACGCCTATTCCTTCGATCTCGACAAGGACGCGGCGCGCCACGCCTATAACCGCATGTTCACGGCCTATCTGCGCACCTTCGCGCGGCTCGGCCTGAAGGCGATCCCGATGAAGGCCGATACCGGCCCGATCGGCGGCGATCTCAGCCACGAATTCATCGTGCTCGCCTCGACCGGCGAGAGCGAGGTCTTCTGCCACAGCGATTACCTGAATTTCGAGACGCCGGCCGCCGACACTGATTTCGACAGCGTCGCCGGCCTGCAGGGCGTCTTCGACAAGTGGACGAGCCTCTACGCCGCGACCGAGGAAATGCACGACAAGGCCGCTTTCGAGGCGGTTCCGGAAGACAAGCGCGTCTCGGCGCGCGGCATCGAGGTCGGCCATATCTTCTATTTCGGCACGAAGTATTCCGAGCCGATGGGCGCGACCGTTGCAGGCCCAGACGGCCAGCCCGTGCTGCTGCATGGCGGCTCCTACGGCATCGGCCCGAGCCGCCTCGTCGCGGCGCTGATCGAGGCCGGTCATGACGATGCCGGCATCGTCTGGCCCGAGGAGATCGCGCCCTTCGACGTGGCGGTCATCAACCTCAAGGCCGGCGACGCGGCGACCGACGGCGCGGCCGAGCAGATCTACCAGCACCTGCTCGCCAAGGGCTACGACGCCGCGCTCGACGACACCGACGACCGGCCGGGCGCCAAGTTCGCCACCGCCGACCTGATCGGCGTGCCCTGGCAGATCATCGTCGGCCCGAAGGGGCTGGCCGAGGGCAAGGTCGAGCTGAAGCGCCGCGCCGGCGGCGAGCGTGAGCTCGTCTCGCTGGAGGCTGCGCTCGACCGCTTCAAGGGCAGGGCGGCGTGACGGCGGGCACCGTCATGAAGTCGCACCTGATGGGAGCTGCCGCATGAGCGCCGTCGCCGACAGCGCCGACGTACCGACCGGCGAGATTCCGACCGGAACCAAGGCCTTCGCCGGTTTCGAATGGCAGCTCGCCGGGCGCTATCTTCGCACGCGCCGCCGCGAGGGGTTCGTCTCGGTCATCGCCGGCTTCTCCTTCCTCGGCATCATGCTCGGCGTCGCCACGCTGATCATCGTGATGTCGGTGATGAACGGCTTCCGCATCGAGCTGCTCAGCAAGATCGTCGGCGTGAACGGCCATATCTTCGCGACGCCGATCGACCGTCCGCTCGACGATTACGACAGCGTCGCGGCGCGGCTCGCCAAGATCTCCGGCATCAGCCACGCCATTCCGCTGGTCGAAGGGCAGGCGCTCGCCTCCTCGCAGACCGGCAATAACGGCGTGCTGGTGCGGGGCATTCGCGAGAAAGACATCAAGGCGATCCCCTTCATCGGCGGCAACATCAAGTCCGGTACGCTCGACGGCTTCGACGGCGGGACGCCTGGCGTCGCGATCGGCCGCCGCCTCGCCAATGCGCTGGGCATCCAGGCCGGCGACATGATGACGCTCGTCTCGCCGCAGGGCGCCTCGACCCCCTTCGGCACCGCGCCGCGCATCAAGGCCTATCCGGTCAAGGCGATCTTCGAGATCGGCATGACCGAGTTCGACGGCACGTTCGTCTATATGCCGCTCGGCGAGGCTCAGGCCTATTTCAACCGCGACGGCGACGTGAACGTCATCGAGATCTTCGTCGACAATCCCGACAAGACCCAGGCCGTCCGCGACGCGATCGAGGCCGATGCGCCGCGCCCGCTGGTGCTCTCCGACTGGCGTCAGAGGAACCGCAGCTTCTTCAATGCCTTGGAAGTCGAGCGGAACGTGATGTTCATCATCCTGACGCTGATCGTGCTGGTCGCGGCTTTGAACATCGTTTCCGGCCTGATCATGCTGGTGAAGGACAAGACCGCCGACATCGCGATCATGCGGACCATGGGCTGCACGCGCGGCACGGTGCTGCGCATCTTCCTGATCACGGGCGCCGCGATCGGCGTGATCGGTACGCTCGCCGGGCTCGCTCTCGGCGTCGCCTTCGCCAAGAACATCAAGTCGATCATGGCGGCGCTGAACTGGATCACGGGCGCCAATCTCTGGGACCCGACCGTGCGCTTCCTCAGTGACATCCCCTCCGTCACGGATTGGCGCGAGGTGGTGAGCGTGGTGCTGATGGCGCTGACCCTGTCGCTGTTGGCGACGCTCTATCCGGCCTGGAAGGCTGCCCGGCTCGATCCGGTCGAAGCGCTGAGGATGGGCTGAGCACATGGCACAGGAGATGCCCGCGCTCTTCCTCTCCCAGGTCGAGCGCTATTATCCGCAGAGCGATGCGCCGCTCGAAGTGCTGCGCAAGGCCGATTTCGCGCTCTGGCCGGGCGAGGTCGTAGCCCTGGTGGCGCCGAGCGGCACCGGCAAGTCGACGCTGCTGCATGTCGCCGGCCTTCTGGAGAAGCCCGATGCCGGCGAGGTCTTCGTCGGCGGGCTCGCCACGACCAAGCTCGACGACAAGGGCCGCACGCGGCTGCGCCGCACCGAGATCGGCTTCGTCTACCAGTTCCACCATCTCCTGCCGGAATTCACAGCGCTGGAGAACGTGGTGCTGCCGCAGCGCATCCGCGGCCTCGCCCGCGGCCTTGCCGAGGAGCGGGCATCGGAGCTTCTGACCTTCCTCGGCCTCGGCGAGCGGCTCGACCATCTGCCGGGTGAATTGTCGGGCGGCGAGCAGCAGCGCGTCGCGATCGGCCGCGCCGTCGCCAACGGGCCGCGGCTGCTGCTGGCCGACGAGCCTACGGGTAATCTCGATCCGCAGACCGCGCAGCATGTCTTCGGCACGCTGATGGCGCTGGCTCGCGCCTCGGGGCTGGCGGCGCTGATCGCGACGCACAACCTCGACCTCGCCCGCCAGATGGACCGGCAGGTCACGATCCGCGACGGGCTCGTCGTCAAGCTGTAGCCTTCGGGCGCCCGCCGGATCGCTCCTTGCGAGCACCACCCTTGTCATTCCGGCGGGAGCGACGCCACGTCATGCTCGCCCTTGTGGCGAGCATCCACGTCTTGAACGCCGTCATCAGCGAAGGAAGACGTGGCTGGTCGGGACAAGCCCGACCATGACGAGGGTGCAAGTTCGAGAGAGGCGACAATAACCGCCAACGCCTGCATCGGAACGGCGGTAGGATTTCGTTAACCTCCGCGCCGGGTTCGCGTTCCAGGCTTCCGTATCGACATTGACGAGAACAAAAAGAGAACTAAACTGAACCTATCGCGAACACAGGAGGTTCTCATGACTGCAGCGCGTAAACTCGCCGCCGGCCTCGCCGAGATCGCCTCGCTCGGCGTCTTCCTCGGCATGATCTGGCTCTGGGCTGCCATCCTCTCCGGCCCGCATGTCTGAGGACGGCAGGAGCCATCCACAGACGAAGGCCGAAGGCCTCGACGCCGGCCCCGCCCAGGACGCATAAGAAGGGCTGGGTACGGACGAGTCGCCCGCGCGGCGACAGGAGTGGGACATGAGTCGGGAAGCTGGCGAGGCGCGCGTTCTCCAGGAGATCGGCTTCGTCCACCTGCATGTCCATTCGAGCTATTCGCTGCTCGAAGGCGCGATGACGATCGCGACGCTCGCCAAGATGGCGGCGGCCGACGGCCAGCCGGCCCTGGCGCTGACCGACACCGACAATCTCTTCGGCGGTCTCGAATTCTCCGAGAAACTGGCGGGCTCGGGCCTGCAGCCCATCGTCGGCGTGCAGCTTTCGATCGATTTTGCCGACGAAGGCGAGGGCGGCCGCAAGCCGGCGCAGTTGCAGCGCCTGCCGCATATCGTCCTGCTCGCCATGGACGAGGCCGGTTACGGCAACCTGATGAAGCTCGTCAGCGAGGCCGCGCTGGCGACCGGCGGCTCCGGCCAGCCGATCACCACGGTCGAGCGCCTTGCCGCCTACAATACCGGCCTGATCGCGCTGACCGGCGGGCAGGGCGGGCCGGTCGACGTTGCGCTCCGCCTCGGTCAGCTCCCGCAGGCGCAGTCGCGCCTCGCGACGCTCGCCGGCATCTATGGCGACCGGCTCTATGTCGAGATCCAGCGCCATGGCGGCGATGGCGAGGCGGCGCGGGAAGCCCATCTCCTGCGCCTCGCCTATGATGCCGACCTGCCGATCGTCGCGACCAACGAGCCCTTCTTCGCCAAGCCCGCCGATTTCGACGCACATGACGCGCTGCTGGCGGTGGCCGAGGGGCGCCTCGTTTCCGACGGCACGCGCCGCCGCGTCACGCCCGAGCATTATTTCGCCTCGCGCGCCGAGATGAAGAAGCGCTTCGCCGACCTGCCTGAAGCGCTGGCGAACACGGTCGAGATCGCGATGCGCTGCCATTGGCGCGTCACCACCCGCAAGCCGATCCTGCCGCGCTTCGGCGAGGAGGGCCGCGACGAGGCGGAGGAGCTTCAGGAGCAGGCGCGCGCCGGCCTGGCCGCGCGGCTCGCCAAGCACGGCCCGGCCGAGGGCTTTACCGTCGAGGATTACGAGAAGCGGCTCGATTTCGAGCTCTCGATCATCACGCGGATGAAGTTCCCGGGCTACTTCCTGATCGTCTCGGACTTCATCAAATGGGCAAAGAACCACGACATCCCGGTCGGGCCGGGCCGCGGTTCGGGCGCGGGTTCGCTGGTCGCCTATGCGCTGACCATCACCGACGTCGACCCGCTGCGCTTCGGCCTGCTCTTCGAGCGCTTCCTCAATCCCGACCGCGTCTCGATGCCCGACTTCGACATCGACTTCTGCCAGAACCGGCGTGAAGAGGTGATCGACTACGTCAAGCGACATTACGGGCAGGAGCGCGTCGCCCAGATCATCACCTTCGGTACGCTGCTCGCCCGCGGCGTGCTGCGCGACGTCGGCCGCGTGCTCGAAATGCCCTATGGCCAGGTCGACAAGCTGACCAAGCTGGTGCCGCAGAACCCGGCCAAACCGATCTCGCTGAAGGATGCGATCGAGGGCGAGCCCAAGCTGCAGCAGGCCGCCGAGGAGGAGCCGATCGTCGCGCGCCTTCTCGAAATTGGCCAGAAGCTGGAAGGGCTTCACCGCCATGCTTCGACCCACGCCGCAGGCGTGGTGATCGGCGACAGGCCACTCGAACAGCTCGTCGCGCTCTCGGTCGACGCGCGCACCGGGATGCGCGTCACCCAGTTCAACATGAAATGGGTCGAGCAGGCCGGGCTGGTGAAGTTCGACTTCCTCGGCCTGAAGACGCTGACGACGCTGACGACCGCGGTGAAGCTCATCGCCCAGCGCGACATCCATATCGATCTGGCGCAACTGCCCTTCGACGATCCGACGACCTACGCCATGCTGGCCCGCGGCGAGACGGTCGGCGTGTTCCAGGTGGAATCGGTCGGCATGCGCAAGGCGCTGGTCGAGATGAAGGCCGACCGGATCGAGGACCTGATCGCGCTGGTGGCGCTCTACCGGCCGGGCCCGATGGACAACATCCCGACCTATTGCCGCCGCAAGCTCGGGCTGGAGGACCCGACCTATCTCCATCCCGGCATGGAGCCCTATCTGCGCGAGACCCACGGCATCATCGTCTACCAGGAACAGGTGATGCAGGTGGCGCAGGCGCTTTCGGGCTATTCGCTCGGCGAAGCCGATCTGCTGCGCCGCGCCATGGGCAAGAAGATCAAGGCGGAGATGGACGCCCAGCGCGATCGCTTCGTGAAGGGAGCGATCGAGGGCGGCATCAAGAAGGAGATCGCCTCCGAAATCTTCGACCTGCTCGCCAAGTTCGCCGATTATGGCTTCAACAAGAGCCACGCGGCGGCCTATGCGATCGTCGCCTTTCAGACCGCCTATCTGAAGGCGAATTACCCGGTCGAGTTCCTGGCCGCGTCGATGACGCTCGACATGGGCAATACCGACAAGCTCTCGGAATTCCGCCGCGACGCCGAGCGGCTCGGCATCAAGGTCGAGCGGCCGGCGATCAACCAGTCCGGCGTCGAGTTCGACGTGGCCGACGGCAAGATCTTCTACGCGCTCGGCGCCATCAAGGGCGTCGGCACGGCGGCGGTGGAATCGCTGGTGGCGGCGCGGCAATCCGCCGGCCCCTTCCGCGATCTTGCCGATCTCGCCCGCCGCATCGACACCCGGCTCGTCAACCGCCGCACGCTGGAGGCCCTCATCGCCGCCGGCGCGCTCGATGAATTGGAAGCGGATCGCGCCCGCGCAGTCGCGGCACTCGACGGCATGCTGGCGCTGTCCAATCGCACCCGCGACGAGGCCGCAGCCGGCCAGTTCGATCTCTTGAGCGGCGGCGTGGTGCAGGAGGCCTTCCGCATTCCGCAGGTCGAGCCCTGGGCGCCGGCCGAGAAGCTCAAGCGCGAGCATGAGGCGGTCGGCTTTTTCCTCTCCGGCCATCCGCTCGACGATTACGAGCATGTGCTGAAGCGCCTGCGCGTGCAGCGCTATGCCGATTTCGCCCAGACCGTGCGTGTCAACGGCACCGGCGTCGGCAAGGTCGCGGTTTCCGTCATCGACAAGTCGGAGCGGCGCACCAAATCCGGCTCCAAGATGGGCATCGTCAACCTGTCCGATCCGAGCGGCCAGTTCGAGGCCGTGCTGTTCTCGGAAGGGCTGATGAAATTGCGTGACCTGCTGGAGCCGGGCAGGGCGCTGGTGCTGCGTCTCTCCGCCGTGCTCGATGGCGAAGAGGTGCGTCCGCGCATCGAGGATGCCGAGGAACTCGACGGCCTCGCCGCGCGCCAGAAGCAGGACCTCGTCGTCTATCTGCGCGACGAGAAGGCGGTGGCCTCGGTCGCCGAGCGCATCCGCCCGCGCGAGGCGACGCGCGCCGAGGGCAAGGTCTCGATCGTGATGATCATCGACGACGGCGCCCAGGAGGTCGAGATCGAGTTGCCCGGCAAGTTCCCGGTCAATCAGCAGATCGCCAATGCCGTGCGGGCCGCGCCCGGCGTGGTCGATGTCAGGCTGCAATAGGAGCTAAACCGATGGCCGACGACCGGACCGTCCTGCTCGTCGTCGACGTCCAGAACGATTTCTGTCCGGGCGGGAGCCTCGCCGTGACGGATGGCGACGCGGTCGTAACCGTAGTCAATGCGCTCGGGCGCCGCTTCCGTCATGTCGTGCTGACGCAGGACTGGCACCCGGCCGGCCACGCCTCCTTTGCCTCCAGTCATCCCGGTCGCAAGCCCTTCGAGACGATCGAGCTGGCCTATGGCCCGCAGGTGCTCTGGCCGGATCATTGCGTGCAGGGTACGGCCGGGGCCGCCTTCCATGCCGGGCTCGACCTGCCCCAGGCCGAAGCGGTGATCCGCAAGGGTTTTCGCCGGGGCATCGACAGCTATTCCGGCTTCATCGAGGCCGATCGCCGGGCGCGGACGGGGCTGGAAGGCTATCTGCGCGAGCGCGGTATCGCGCGGGTCGTCATCGCCGGCCTTGCGACGGATTTCTGCGTGAGCTGGACGGCGCAGGATGCCGCTCGCGCCGGCTTCGAGACCATCGTGGTCGAGGATGCCTGCCGCGCGATCGATCTCGACGGTTCGCTCGAGCGCGCCTGGACCGAGATGGCGGCCGCCGGGATCAAGCGGGTGACTGCCGCGACCCTGACGGTCTGACGTTCGGATGTCCCGCGCCCAGCGCCTGCTCGATCTCGTTCAGGTGCTGCGGCGGCATCGCCGTCCGGTGTCCGGCCGCAAGCTCGCGGCCGAGCTCGGCATCAGCATCCGCACGCTCTATCGCGACATCGTCACACTGCAGGGGCAGGGCGCGCCGATAGAGGGCGAGCCCGGCCTCGGCTACATCCTGAAGCCGGGCTTCATGCTGCCGCCTTTGATGTTCAGCGAGGAGGAGATCGAGGCCCTGGTGCTGGGTTCGCGCTGGGTGGCGGACCGCGCCGACGCGGCCCTCGCTCTGGCGGCGCGCGACGCCATGGCCAAGATCGTCGCCGTTCTGCCGGCCGACCTGACCCGCCGCGTCGAGGAGGTCGCACTGATCCTCGGGCCGGGCAAGACGGCGGTCGATGCCCCGGAGCTTGACCTCGCCGTCATCCGCAAGGCCATCCGCGCGGAGCGGCGAGCCAGCATCGGTTATGGCGACGCCGAGGGCCGTGTCAGCGAGCGCATTGTCTGGCCGCTGGCGCTCTCGTTCTTCGATCAGGTTCGGGTGCTCGTCGCCTGGTGCGAGCTACGGCAGGATTTCCGGCATTTTCGCACCGACCGGCTTACGTATTTCGAGGCGTTGGAGGGCCGCTATCCGCAGCGGCGTCAGGTGCTGCTCAAAGTCTGGCGCGAAAAGGAGGGCATCGCGCTTCCTGCATAACCGACACTGCCGAAAATTGGCAGTATCTGGATTTAGCTTCCCTCGTCTCAACCGATCGGGAGGTCACCATGTTCGATGCTCATTTCATCCTGCTTCATGTCGAGAGCCCGGCCGCCAGCGCCGCTTTCTATGCCGACTTGCTCGGCAAGGAGCCGCTGGAGCTGTCGCCGACCTTTGCGATGTTCGCGTTGCCCTCGGGCGCGCGGCTCGGCCTGTGGTCGCGCCACACCGTGGAGCCCGCGGCGACCACGACCGGCGGTGCGGCGGAGATCGCCATGATTGCTCCCAGCTTTGAAGCCGTCGACGCTGCCCATGCGGACTGGCACAAGCGCGGCATCGCGATCCTGCAGGAGCCTACCGACCTGGATTTCGGGCGCACCTTTACGGCGCAGGACCCGGACGGGCATCGTCTGCGCGTGTTCCACCCCTTCCCGGAAGCCTGAACTCTGGCCTCAGGCCGCGGGCTTGAGCTGCGCCTGGACGCGATCGCGCCCGAGCCGCTTGGCGCGATAGAGTGCTTCGTCCGCCTCGACCAGGAGATCGTCGAGCTCGCGCCCGCCGAGCTCGGCCTCGGCCACGCCGATGCTGAGCGTCGGCTGCAATCCGATCTCGGCGAGATCGGCGAGCTTGTCGCGGAAAGCGCCGCGGAGACGCTCGGCCACCCGCACCGCCTCCCGCACGCCGACGCCGGGGAGGATGATCGTGAATTCGTCACCGCCCTGCCGGGCCAGGATGTCGGTGCTGCGCAACTGCTCCCGCACCGCATCCGCGAACAGGCGCAGGGTCCGGTCGCCGGCCACATGGCCGAGCGTATCGTTGAGCTTCTTGAAGTGGTCGATATCGACGAGCAGCAGCGCAGCCCGCCTTTCGCCGTGCGACTGCTGCGCCAGCCATTGCTCGAGGCCGGAGCGATTCATCGCTCCCGTCAGCGGATCGCGGCGGGCGAGCGTCGCGAGAATGCGGTTGCTGCGCTCGGCCGCGAGCAGCAGCAGGGCCTGGCCTCTCAGGATGACGAACGTCACGCCGATCGCGGCGAGCCAGCCCGTCGCTCCCGAATCGGCCGGGAACAGCGTCGTGCCGACCCGGTCCAGCGCTCCCAGCGCGATGCGGCCGGCATAGATCATCACCGTCGGCGAGAACAGCGCGACGAGCAGCCAGGCCGAGCGCAGTTTCTCCTGCCGGCCGAGCCGGACGGCTTCGCGGACGATGGCGGCATCGCAGAGCGCCATGACCGTCGCCACGACCATGACGCGTGTCGAATAGCCTTCCGCCCCGGGCGACAGCGCGAGCAGGGTCCAGATGCCGAGGAGCACCACCCCGAAGCCGAACCAGTTGAGTTCGCGGCCGGCGAAGTTGCGGATGCCGAAGAGCAGCAGCAGGCAGCCCGCCAGCATGGTGGTGTTGGCAAACTCGATCGAAACGATATCGGGTATCGCGCCGCGGAAAGCCGTGCCGAGCAGGCCGGTCCCGATGCACAGGCTGCTGGCGCCCCACCAGACCGGGCTGCGGGTGAAGCGGCCGGTCGCGAAGGTCATCAACTGCAGCGCGCCGATGATGAAGCAGGTCAGCGCGCCGGTGACGAAGATCGTTCTCAGGTCGAGGGTCACGCCGATTCCGGCCTCTCGCGGTCGATTCGGCGAAGGAGCCGGCCCGCGGCTCGGTCGGCCTGCCTCGAACGCGAATCCTGCCCGCGAGGCCGGGCATGCCGCGGCGTTCCGGGTTGTCCGGCCTGGCTGCGCACGTCAGGCAGTCCGGGGTGGGGGGAAGTGCCTCTTGGCATGCTTGAGAACATGATAGCGTGAGGATATTCCCCATGAACTTTTATAAGTCGTTGATGGCCGTGTCCGCGGTCGCATTTTTGGGCTCGGTCGCCCCATCTTTCGCCCAGACGTAAGCCGACCAGCTCAAGGTCGTCTATCAGTGACGGGCTCCGGCGCCCTCGCGCCCAGCCCTCTCGCAAACAGGCCCATGCGGTATCCGCATGGGCCTTATCACGACGCGTTGCCGGCTTTCTCGGTCGAGCCGGCTTGCAATGAAGCGCCATCCCCTGTAAGGCGCAGCCCATCCCACATGGAGCGCATCGCCTCGATTTCCCGAGGCGTTCCGGTGACGTGGCAGCTCATGCCTTGTTCATTCGCGCTCCAGAGGCTCAACCGGAAGGACTAGAACACCATGGCTCTGCCTGATTTCTCCATGCGCCAGCTCCTCGAGGCCGGTGCCCATTTCGGCCACCAGGCCCACCGCTGGAACCCCAAGATGTCCCCGTACATCTTCGGCGTCCGCAACAACATCCACATCCTCGACCTGTCGCAGTCGGTGCCGATGCTGCACCGCGCCCTGCAGGCCGTGTCGGACACCGTCGCCCGTGGCGGCCGCGTCCTCTTCGTCGGCACCAAGCGCCAGGCGCAGGATGCCATCGCCGATGCCGCCAAGCGCTCGGCCCAGTATTATGTCAACTCCCGCTGGCTCGGCGGCATGCTGACCAACTGGAAGACCATTTCGGCTTCGATCCAGCGCCTGCGCAAGGTCGACGAGCTGCTCAACGGCGGCGGCTCGGGCCTGACCAAGAAGGAGCGCCTGATGCTGTCGCGTGAGCGCGACAAGCTCGAGAAGGCTCTCGGCGGCATCAAGGACATGGGCGGCACGCCGGACATGATCTTCGTGATCGACACCAACAAGGAAGCGCTCGCGATCAAGGAAGCCCAGCGCCTCGGCATCCCGGTCGCCGCGATCGTCGACTCGAACTCGGATCCGGATGGCATCACCTTCCCGGTTCCGGCCAATGACGACGCCGGCCGCGCCATCCAGTTCTATTGCGACCTGATCGCCCGCTCGGCGATCGACGGCATCGGCCGCGCCTCGGGCGACCAGGGCATCGATATCGGCGCCGCCGAGGCGCCGGTCGTCGAGGAGGCTCTCGAGACCGCTTCGGGCGCCTTCGAGACGCTGACCGCCCCGCGTGGCGCTCCGGACGATCTGACCAAGCTCTCGGGCATGGGCCCGGACGCGGTTCAGAAGCTGAACGACGGCGGCATCTACCACTTCTGGCAGATCGCTGCGATGACCCCGGCCGACGTGACCAAGATCGACCACGACCTGAAGCTCGGCGGCAAGATCGACCGCGAGGGTTGGGTCGCCCAGGCTCGCGATCTCGCCGACGCGTAATTCGGTTAGCGGTTGCGGCGCGTCATCGGCGCGTCGCAATCGGGCCTCTCGATTGACGCCGGCTTCTAGACGTTAAGAGGACGCGCCGACGGCCGGAAACGGAGCGTCGGCGTTTCCCCATGCAGGCGTCCGCATCATTCCGATCCGTGGCCGGCCCTCGGGCCCGCGCCGCACCGACAGCAAGGACAAGACAGATGGCAGCGATCACCGCCGCGATGGTGAAGGAACTCCGCGACAAGACCGGCGCGGGCATGATGGATTGTAAGACCGCCCTCTCGGCGACCGACGGCAACATGGAAGCCGCCGTCGACTGGCTGCGCGCCAAGGGCCTGTCGAAGGCCGCCAAGAAGGCCGGCCGCGTAGCCGCTGAAGGCCTCGTCGCCGTCACTGTGCAGGGCACCGAAGGCGTCGTCGTCGAGGTCAACTCCGAGACCGACTTCGTCGCGCGCAACCCGGAATTCCAGGCGCTCGCCAAGACCATCGCCGATGTCGCGCTGGAGCGTGGCGGCGACGTCGAGGCGCTGCTCGGCCATCACTATCCGGGCGGCGGCACCGTCCAGGAGGCGGTCTCCAACGCCATCGCCACCATCGGCGAGAACATGACGCTGCGCCGCGTCGCCTCGCTCAAGGTCTCCTCGGGCGTGATCGGCTCCTATGTCCACGGCGCGATCACCGAGGGCCTCGGCAAGATCGGCGTCATCGTCGCCCTCGAGTCGACCGGCAAGTCGGACGAGCTCGCTACGCTCGGCCGCCAGCTCGCCATGCATGTCGCCGCGACCAACCCGGTCGCGCTCGATCTCGCTTCGGTCGCCCCGGAAGTCCTGGAGCGCGAGAAGGCGATCCTGGCCGAGAAGAACGCCGGCAAGCCCGCCCATGTGCTCGAGAAGATCACCGAGAGCGGCCTGAAGAGCTACGCCAAGGAATATTGCCTGCTCGAGCAGGCCTATATCCATGACGGCTCGAAGTCGGTCGCGCAGGTCCTCAAGGAGATCGAGGGCAAGGTCGGCGCTCCCGTGAAGCTCACCGGCTTCGCCCGTTTCGCGCTCGGCGAGGGCATCGAGAAGGAAGAGCAGGACTTCGCGGCCGAGGTCGCTGCCGCCGGCGGAGCCACGGGCTGATAAGCTCTGTATCAAGTCACAGAAAGGCCGCGCATCGCGCGGCCTTTTTTGTAGGAAGATAGGGCTGCGTCGAATCGCGGCCGGCCCCCAACACGACGGAGAGACATCGATGAGACCCCAACGCGTTCTCGTGAAGCTCTCCGGTGAAGCCCTTGCCGGTCCGGTCGGAAACGGCCTCGACGGCGTCACGCTGACGGCGCTCGCAGCCGACATCGCCCACGCCTCGCGTGAGGGCGTCGAGATCGGCATTGTCGTCGGCGGCGGCAATTTCTTCCGCGGCGTCCAGGGCCTGAACAAGGGCCTCGACCGCACCACCGCCGATTCGATCGGCATGCTCGGCACGGTCATGAACGCGCTCGCGCTGGAGCATGCGATCGAGGCGGCCGGCGCCCCGGCGCGCGCCATGTCGGCGGTGCCGATGCCCTCGCTCTGTGAGAGCTATGCCCGGAAGCGCGCGCTCGACCATCTCAGCAACGGCAAGGTCGTCATCCTCGGCGGCGGCACCGGCAACCCGTATTTCACCACCGACACCGGTGCGGCCCTGCGCGCGGCCGAGCTCGGCTGCAGCCACCTCCTCAAGGCGACGCAGGTCGACGGCGTCTACAGCGCCGACCCGAAGAAGGACCCGGCCGCGACCCGTTACGACACGCTGACCCATGAGGACGCGATCAAGCGCGACCTCAAGGTGATGGACACGGCGGCCTTCGCGCTCGCCCGCGATGCGAGCCTGACCATCGTCGTCTTCTCGATCGCCGAGCCCGGCATGCTGGCCGCCGTCCTGCGCGGCGAGGGCAGGGCGACCTACGTCACGCCCTGAGGCGCCGGCCTCAATAGGTCCGCCACAGGCCGGGCGTCGCCAGCTCCAGCAGATGCCCGTCCGGGTCGCGGAAGTAGAGACTCGTGCCGCCGCGCTCCCATTGCATGCGCCCCTCCACGGCGATGCCGCGTTCCTCCAGCCTGGCCTCCCAGGCCGGGAGTTCGTCGGCATCGATCGCAAAGGCGATGTGAAGCGGCCCGTTGCCGTCATGCGGCGGGATCGTTCCCCCGGCCGCGCTCTGGGTCTGGAGCGAGGCGCCGCGCTGGAACAGCAGCAGCACATTCGCGCCGCCGACATCGTAGGCGAAGAGCGTTTTCGTCTTGAGCAGCGGCGCAAGGCCGAGCTTGTCCTCGTAGAAGGCGCGGGCGCGCTCGAGATCGTCGACATAGAGCGCGGTCTCGACGATGCGGTTGAGGCGAGGCACGTGTTTTCTCCATGGTCCCGCGCAGGCGGTGCTGGCCGGCGAGCGGGCCGGCCTCTAGGATGAGATGGGCATCCGGGGGGCTGCGAACCAGCGGGTTGCGCTGCCAACCGGCCCTGATCCGCCCGCATCGACGCTTTTCCCTTGCCCAATCCGGGGGAACATGCTGTTCGAACATGTAAATCTTGACCCTGCGCGGCCCCGCCGCCATGGTCTCGCCGATTTTGAATTACCTGCAAAGGTTCCGATTGAAATGGCCCAGACGACGTTCGACCTCGCCGACATCAAGCGCCGCATGGCCGGTGCGGTGCAGTCCTTCAAGGGCGATCTCGCCTCGCTGCGCTCCGGCCGCGCTTCCGCCAACATGCTCGACCCGATCATGGTCGAGGCCTATGGCGCCCGCACCCCGCTCAGCCAGCTCGCCACGGTGAGCGTTCCCGAGCCGCGCCTGCTCAGCGTGCAGGTCTGGGACCGCTCGATGGTCAACGCCGTGGACAAGGCGGTCCGCGAATCCGATCTCGGCCTCAACCCGCAGACGGAAGGGCAGGTGCTGCGCATCCGCATCCCCGAGCTGAACGAGCAGCGCCGCAAGGAGATGGTCAAGGTCGCGCATAAATACGCCGAGGAGGCCAAGATCTCGGTGCGCCATGTCCGCCGCGACGGCATCGACGTGATCAAGAAGCTCGAGAAGGACGGCGACATGACCAAGGACGATGCCGCCCGCAATTCCGACCTCGTCCAGAAGGCGACCGACCAGCATATCGGCGAGATCGACCAGGCGCTGGCGGCGAAGGAAAAGGAAATCCTGCACGTCTGATCTCCTGCAAGTCTGATCTCCTGGACGTCTGATTTCCTGGACGTTTGATCTCCCGCGCGGGGACCTCCCGCGTTCCTTCGGCCGAAGCCGAGCGAGGCTCATCCGCATGTCATCCGGTCAGCGCGACGCAGGCGTGTCCAACCCGGCCCATGTCGCCATCATCATGGACGGCAACGGGCGCTGGGCGCAGATGCGCGGGCTGCCGCGGCAGGAGGGACACCGCCGCGGGCTCGACGCGCTGCGGCGCACGGTCCGCAATGCCAGTGATCTCGGCATCCAGGTCCTGACGCTCTACAGCTTCTCCACCGAGAACTGGCGCCGGCCCTATGCCGAGGTTTCCTTCCTGATGGGGCTGCTCAAGCATTTCGTCGAGAAGGACCTCGCCGAGCTCTCGGCCGCCAATGTCCGGGTCCGGATCATCGGCAGCCGCGACGATCTGGCGGCCGACCTGCGCCGTCTCGTCGAGCACGCGGAAACCAGCACCCGCGCCAATACCGGTCTCGTGCTGGTCATCGCCTTCAACTACGGCTCGCGCGATGAGATCATGCGCGCCACGCGGCGGCTGGCGGCCGATGCCGTGGCGGGGCGGATCGATCCGGCCGCGATCGACGAGACCGCGATCGCCCGCCAGCTCGATACCCATGACCTTCCCGATCCCGAACTGGTCATCCGCACTTCGGGCGAGACCCGAATCTCGAATTTCCTGCTCTGGCAGGCGGCCTATGCCGAGTTCATCTTCGCGCCGGTGATGTGGCCCGATTTCGATCGCGCGGCCTTCGAGGATGCGTTGGCCCAGTACCGCCAGCGCGACCGCCGTTTCGGCGGCCTGTCCGCTCCCTCCGACCGCAGCGTGGGCGTCGCGTGAATGCGCCCAGCCCCTCCGCGCCGCGAACGAACTCCGAGCTGAAGCTCAGGGTCGCCTCGGCGCTGGTCCTCGGAGCCCTGATCCTGCTGGTTACGCTCTGGGGCGGCTGGCCCTTCCGGCTGGTCTGGATTCTGGTCGCGGGGCTCGTGGCCTATGAGTGGCTGGCGATCATCGGCCGCGGCAATGCGATTCCCGCCGGCATCGCGGTGGTCGCCGCCGGCCTGGCGCTGACCTTTTCCCCGGCAAGTCCCGCAGCGCTCGCGGGCACGGCTTCGGCCATGGCGCTCCTCGGCGCGCTCGCGACGCCTTTCGTGCGCTCGCGCCTGACGCTGGAGCTCTGCGGCGTCGCTTATGCGCTGGCCTTCGCACTGATCACGCCCGCATTGCGCGATCTTCCGGGTGTTGGCCTCGCCTTGATCCTGTGGAGCTTCGCCGTCGTCTGGCTCACCGACATCGCCGCCTATTTCACAGGCCGCAAGCTTGGCGGTCCCAAGCTGATGCCGGCGGTCAGCCCCAAGAAGACCTGGTCGGGCGCGATCGGGGGGGCCGTGGCGGGGATGATCGGCGGCTATCTCGTCTGGCGCCTGGTGCCGACGCTGCAGGGCATGACGGCGGCTGGGCCGGTAGTTGCGGCCTCCCTTGCCGGTTCGATCGTCAGCCAGGCGGGAGACCTGTTCGAATCCGCGCTCAAACGCCGCTTCGACACCAAGGATTCGAGCAAGCTCATTCCCGGCCATGGCGGTTTCCTCGACCGGCTCGACGGTTACTGGGCTGTGCTGGTATTGGCCGGCTTCGCGCTCTTCGCCCTGCATCTCGACGTTTGATTCCGATGCCCTTGCGCAGCGTCACGCTTCTGGGTGCAACCGGCTCCGTCGGACGTTCGGTCCGCGACGTCGCCGCCGAGAATCCCGGGCGTCTGTCCATCGCGACCGTGGTCGGCGGCCGGGATGCGCAGGCGCTGGCTCGTACCGCGGTCGAGACCGGCGCATCCTTCGCAGCTTTGGCCGATGCCGCAGGCGGCGCGGCGCTCAAGCAAGCGCTCTCCGGCACGGGGATCGCGTGCGGGGCCGGGCGTTCCGCCGTGCTGGAAGCCGTCGACCGCCCGGCCGATATCGTGGTCAGCGCGATTTCCGGCGCGGCCGGGCTGGAGGCGACTTTCGCCGCGCTCCAGCCGGGGCGCGCGATCGCGCTCGCCAACAAGGAAAGCCTGGTCTGCGCCGGTGGGGCGGTGATGGCGCGTGCTGCTGAGGTCGGTGCCCGTTTGCTGCCGCTCGATTCCGAGCACAACGCCCTGTTCCAGGTCCTGGGGGCCGAGCCTCTCTCATCGATCCGCAGCATGACGCTGACCGCTTCCGGCGGCCCATTCCGGACCTGGAGCGCCGAGCGCATCGCCGCGGCGACGCCCGAACAGGCGTTGAAGCATCCGAACTACGCGATGGGCGCCAAGATCACGATCGATTCCGCCAGCATGATGAACAAGGGGCTCGAGCTGATCGAGGCCCGCTTCCTGTTCGATCTGCGGCCGGATCAGCTCGAGGTGCTCGTCCACCCCCAGCAGATCGTCCACGGCCTCGTGACCTTCCGTGACGGTTCGGTCAGCGCCGGCATGGCGGTGCCGGACATGCGGGTCGCGGCCGCGCATTGCCTCGGCATCGACGGCCGCCTCGACGCGCCGCCCCCGCGCTTCCTCGATCTGGCATTGGCAGCGCCGCTCAGCTTCGAGCGACCCGATCTCATCCGCTTCCCGGCACTCGGCCTCGCCATGGCCGCATTGCGCGAGGGCGGAGCGATGCCGGCCGTGCTCAACGCCGCCAATGAGGTCGCCGTCGCCGCCTTCCTGGAGCGGCGGCTCCGGTTTTCCGACATCGCCGTATTGGTGGAAGCGGTCTGCGCGGCGTTCGCCGCCGGATCGGAGGGGCCGGGCGATGTCGCGGCCGCGCTCGCCATTGACCAAGACTCCAGGCGGCTGGCTGCCTCGCTCTTGTCGCAAGCGCGGTTCACTGTCACCTAAAGGCTGTTATTGCATCGGACCGAAAAGCGGAATCCACTTTCCGGACAAGTCCGATGCAGCACCAATGAGTAGATCATCGTGATCGCATCCGATGCGGTGCGCGATGATCCAGGACCCCTGGGGGAATAGGTTCATGGAATTCGCAGCGTCGCTCTGGAATGCCGGGCAATTCGTGCTCGGCTATCTGCTGCCGTTCCTGTTCGTCCTGACCATTGTCGTTTTCGTCCACGAGCTCGGGCATTTCCTGGTCGGCCGCTGGTGCGGCGTCGACGTCAAGACGTTCTCGATCGGCTTCGGCCGCGAGCTCTTCGGCTTCAACGACAGGCATGGCACGCGCTGGCGTTTCGCGCTGATCCCGCTCGGTGGCTACGTCAAGTTCTCCGGCGATGCCGACGCCTCCAGCGCCCCCGACGATGATGCGGTCGGTCGGATGTCGGCGCAGGAGCGCGCGCGCTCCTTCCCGGCACAGTCGCTCGGTGAGCGGGCGGCGATCGTCGCGGCCGGCCCGGTCGCGAATTTCCTGCTGGCGATCCTGATCTTCGCCGGCTCGGCCTTCTTCTTCGGCAAGCAGGTGCTGATCCCGCGCGTCGACGCCGTCGTCGCCGGCAGTGCCGCGGAGCGGGCGGGCCTGAAGGCGGGCGACATCGTGATCGCCATCGACGGCCAGAAGGTCGCCAGTTTCTCCGACATGCAGCGCATCGTTTCGACCCGGCCCGAGGAACGCCTCGAGGTTTCGATCGAGCGCGACGGCGGGACCGTAACCTTGCCGGTGACGCCCGCGCTCACCGAGATGAAGACCCAGCTCGGCACGCAGCGCATCGGCGTGATCGGCGTCAGGGCCTCGCCGCGCCCGGAGGATTGGAAGGTCCAGCGATTCGGATTGCTCGAGTCCACCAAGGCCGGTTTCGTCGAGACCTGGTTCGTCGTAACCCGGACCTATGACTACATCGCCAAGCTGGTGACGGGGCGCGAATCCACCGACCAGCTTTCGGGGCCGATTCGGATCGCGCAGGTCTCCGGCATCGTCGCCTCGAATGGGGGGCTGCTCGGGCTGATCAACCTTGCCGCGCTCCTTTCGGTCTCGATCGGCCTGATGAATCTCGTGCCGGTTCCCATGCTCGATGGCGGGCACCTGCTGTTCTATCTCTACGAGGCCGTGCGCGGCCGGCCGCTGAGCCCGCGGGCACAGGAGATCGGTTTCAGGGTCGGTCTGGCGCTCGTGCTGATGTTGATGTTGTTCGTAACCTGGAACGACATCGTGCACGTCCGCGGGATGCTCTGAAACCGCCGACGGGGCGGTGATTTGCGGCGGAAAAACGGCATGCTGCGTGGCCCGCCGGCAACGAGATTCCTAAAAACGCTTTATTAACGATGATCGCGGTTTGCACCCTGCTGGAAACTTTGTAGAAGCGTTTGAACCGCAATGTCCCCGTGCTGCCATCGGTTGATGGCGGTCCCCGTTTGGGGTGGTGACCAGAGAGATGGAATAGGCGACCCGATGACGTCGACCCAAAAGAGCCGGACGACCAAGCTGCGGCTCTCTCGATCGATCGGACTTTCGGCTTTGATGCTGGCCGTGAGTGGTGGTGTGGCTTTCGCGCAGGCCGTGGTTGTCCACGGCAATCGGCAGGTCGATGCGGAGACGATTCGCTCCTACGCCGTCGGCCGCGAAAATCCCCAGGAGATCCGCGAGAGCCTGCTGGCGACCGGTCTGTTCAGCAGCGTGCAGGTCAGCCGGCGCGGCTCGCAGACCGTCGTCTCGGTCAAGGAGCAGAGCGGCACGGTCAATCGCGTCGCATTCGAAGGTAACCGCAAGCTGAAGGGCGAGCAGCTGTCGCAGGTCGTGCAGTCGCGCGCCGGCGGCCCGGTCAGCCAGGCGCTGATCAACTCCGACGTCGAGCGCCTGCGTGAAGCCTATCGCCGGGTCGGCTACGGACTGTCTTCGGTGAGCGGCCGCGTGGCTCCGCTGCCGAATGGCCGCCAGGACATCGTCTTCACCATCAACGAGAGCGGCAAGACCGGCATCAAGTCGATCAATTTCAGCGGCAATCAGGCCTATTCGGCCGGGCGCCTGCGCGGGTTGATGACGTCGACGGAGTCGAACTTCCTGAGCTGGGTCAAGACCTCCGACGTCTATGATCCTGATCGCATCAATTCCGATATGGATCTCATCCGCCGCTTCTACCTGAAGAACGGCTATGCCGATTTCCAGATCGTCAACAGCGGCGCCCGCTTCGATGAGGCTGCCGGCGGCTGGGTCGTCGATATCCAGGTCGAGGAAGGTCAGCGGTATCAGGTCGGCAATGTCACGGTCGATTCCGCGCTACGCGATGTCGATGCCGCTGCCCTGCAGCGCTATGTCGCGACGTCGACGGGCGACACCTACAACGCCGAGGCGGTCGAGAAGTCGCTGGTTGCGCTCACCACGGAAGTGGCGCGCCGTGGCCATGCCTTTGCTCAGGTTCGTCCGCGCGGCGATCGCGATGCAGCGGGTCGCGTGATCGGCATCACCTATGTCGTCGACGAGGGTCCGCGGGTCTATGTCGAGCGCATCAACGTGCGCGGCAACACCCGCACCCGCGACTATGTCGTCCGTCGCGAGCTCGATCTCGGCGAGGGCGATGCCTACAACAAGGTCATGGTCGACCGCGCCGAGCGCCGCCTGAACAATCTCGGTTTCTTCACCAAGGTCCGCATCACCAACGAGCCGGGCTCTGCTCCGGATCGCGTCGTCGTCAATATCGACGTCGAGGACAAGGCGACCGGCTCCTTCTCGGTGGCCGGCGGCTACTCGACCTCGGACGGCGTCATCGGCGAAATCTCGCTGTCGGAGTCGAACTTCCTCGGTCGCGGCCAGTTCGTCCGTATCGCCGGCACGCTCGGCCAGCGGACGCAGGGTGTCGATTTCTCCTTCACCGAGCCCTATTTCCTGGGCTATCGCGTGGCGGCGGGCATCGACCTGTTCTCGAAGTTCAACGACAACTACAACACCGGCCGCTTCGAAAGCCGCGTGACCGGCGGGCAGGTGCGCTTCACCTTCCCGATCACGGAAGAGTTCTCGATCACGCCGCGTTACTCGCTCTACACGACCGAGATCGACATCCCGAACGAGATCAACCGGCCCTATAACGACTGTACCTACCCGATCCCGGGCGTCACGCCGAATGCCGGTGCCGGTGCGCTCTATAACTGCGTGACCAACGGCGAGGCGACGGTGGCGGTCAAGGAGGCCCAGGGCACGACCCTGACCTCGCTCGTCGGCCTGAACTTCAACTACAACTCGCTCGACAACGTCCAGAACCCGCGCAACGGTTTCTCGGCCGAGCTGAAGCCGGAATTCGCCGGTCTCGGCGGCGACTCGAAGTTCTTCCGCATCTCGGCCGATGCCCGCTACTACCGCGAGATCTTCGACGACGTGGTTGGCTTCCTGCGCGTCCAGGGCGGTCACGTCCAGGCGACCAGCGGCAACCTGCGCATGGTCGATCACTACTTCCTCGGCCCGTCGCTGGTGCGTGGTTTCGCGCCCTCCGGCATCGGTCCGCGCGACGTGCTGAACGACCCGACGGCGAACGCGGTGGGCGGCACGACCTATTTCGGCGGCACCGTCGAAGTGCAGTTCCCGCTCTTCGGCCTGCCGCGCGACCTCGGCCTGCGCGGTGCGCTCTTCGCCGATGCCGGTACGCTGTTCAACTATGACGGCGGCTCGAAGTCGGTGGCCTTCGCTTGCCCGGCCGGCTCCGAGGCGCGCCAGTACAACGTCATCACCGGTGGCGCGCAGTCGAATATCGGCTGTATCCGCGACAAGAACATCCTGCGTTCGTCGGTCGGCGTGAGCTTGCTCTGGCAGTCGCCGCTGGGACCGATCCGGTTCGACTATGCCTACGCCCTGACCAAGGACGAAGGCCAGATCGGCCTCAATCCGCAGACGGGTCTGGTCGGCAAGTACGGTGGCGATCGCCTCCAGGCCTTCCGCTTCTCGGGCGGCACCCGCTTCTGACATAGCGGGGCTTTGGCATCGACCGGGAAGTGGCTCCCACTTCCCGGGACAAACCGATGCGATAACAATGACCTGGATCGCCATTCTCGCGCCTGTGGGATGGACGGCGATCCCGCTCCGGACCTGATCATGGCAGAGCCCGTTTTCTTTCCCTTCGCGACCTCGCTGGACTTCGGCGAGGTCGCAAGCATTTCAGGCGCAAGCTTGCCTGATGGCGTGGAGCCATCCCGCAAACTTGACGGCATCGCCGCGCTCGAGAACGCCGGCCCTGCCGATCTCGCCTATATGGACAATCCGAAATACACGGAGGCCCTGGCTGCGACCAAGGCGGGCCTGTGCCTGGTCTCGCCGCGTTTCGCCGATCGTGTGCCGGCGGGAACGGTGGCTCTGGTGTCGCCGGCGCCCTACCATGCCTTCGCGAAGGTGATGGCGCGCTGCTTTCCGAATGCGCTGAAGCCTGAATCGATCTTCGCCTCGCAGGGTGTCGCGCCAGGCGCCATCGTTCATGCCACCGCCGTGCTCGAAGCCGGCGTCACCGTCGATCCCGGCGCCGTGATCGGCCCGGGCGCGGAAATCGGCGCCGGGACCGTGGTGGCCTCGCATGCGGTCATCGGGCCGCAGGTCCGGATCGGGCGCAACTGCTCGATCGGGGCGGGCAGCACGATCCAGGCGTCCCTGATCGGCAATCGCGTCATCGTCCACCCCGGTGCGCGGATCGGGCAGGACGGCTTCGGCTTCGCGATGAGCCCCAAGGGGCATATGAAGGTGCCGCAGGTCGGCCGCGTCATCATCCAGGACGATGTCGAGATCGGGGCCAACAGCACGATCGACCGCGGCGCCAGCCGCGATACGGTGATCGGCGAGGGCACCAAGATCGATAACCTCGTCCAGATCGGCCATAACTGCGTCATCGGGCGCCATTGCGTGATCTGCGCCCAGACCGGCCTCGCGGGCTCCTCGACATTGGAGGATTTCGTGGTGCTCGGCGGGCAGGTCGGGTTGGCCGGCCATCTCACCATCGGTGTCGGCGCCCAGATCGCGGCGCAGAGCGGCGTCGCCGGCGATGTTCCGCGTGGTGCGCGCTATGGCGGGTATCCGGCTCAGCCCGCGCTCGGCTGGGCGCGCGAAACGGCGCTGCTCAAGACGCTGGTGGCCAACCGGGGCAAGAAGCCGGGCGCATCCCAGGATTGAGTCGGGCGCTTCCGGCGGCGGACAGGGTCTTTCTGCTCCGGATGCTGAGAATTTTGTTGCTCAACCCGCTCTATTTCCGGCAAAGCGACGGCAGGCTTTGAAATCGTGGCCGGTTGCAGGAGCGTTGCCTGCTTCCAGCCACTGAAGTGAAGACAAGGCGCGGCCCGGTGACGGCACGCGGGAGAAGACAGACCATGACTGAGGCGACGACTTCACTGGGTGTAATCGATATCCAGAAGATCATGGCCAGCATCCCCCACCGTTATCCGTTTCTGCTGGTCGATCGCGTCGTCGAGATCGACGGCGATACCTCCGGTGTGGGCATCAAGAACGTGACGGTCAACGAACCGCAGTTCACCGGCCATTTCCCGGAGCGGCCGGTGTTTCCGGGCGTGCTGATGATTGAGGCGATGGCTCAGACGGCCGGCGTGCTGGTCGTGAATGCCCGCGAAGTCGGCGCGCAGGAGGTCAAGTCCGTTCTTTTCACCACGATCGACAAGGCGAAGTTCCGCAAGCCGGTTACGCCGGGCGACCAGATCCGCTTCCACCTCACCAAGCTCGCCCGCAAGCGCAACATCTTTTTCTATCGCGGCGAGGCACGCGTCGACGGGGTACTCGTGGCCGAAGCCGAGATTTCGGCGATGGTCATTTGAGCGTTGCGACGGTTCAGGATCAGGGCAGCGTCTCGATGAGCGTATCCATCCATCCCATGTCGCTGGTCGATCCGAAGGCCCAGCTCGGTGCGGGCGTGACGATCGGGCCGTTCTGCCAGGTCGGTCCGGACGTCGTGCTCGGCGAAGGCGTCGAGCTCGTCAGTCACGCGGTCGTGGCTGGCCGCACCACGATCGGCCCGCGCACACGCATCTTCCCCTTTGCCTCGATCGGCCATCCGCCGCAGGACGTGAAGTATCGTGGCGAGCCCTCGACACTGACGATCGGCGAGGATTGCCAGATCCGCGAGGGGGTTACCATGAACCCCGGCACGGAAGGCGGGGGCATGATCACCAGCGTCGGTGATCGCTGTTTCTTCCTGGCCAATTCGCATGTCGGCCATGACAGCCGCCTCGGCAACAACATCATCTTCTCGAACAATGTGATGTGCGCCGGCCATGTCACGATCGGCAACTTCGTCATCGTCGGTGGCGGTGCCGGCTTGCAGCAGTTCATCCGTATCGGCGACCATGCCTTCATCGGCGGCGGAGCCGGCGTGCTGAGCGATGTCATTCCGTTCGGTACCATTCGTGACAACCCCGCCCATCTTGTCGGCTTGAATCTCATCGGCCTCAAGCGGCGCGGCTTCACGCGCGAGCAGATCCATGAGCTGCGCCGTGCCTATCGGCTGCTTTTCGCGGCCGAGGGAACTCTGACCGAGCGTGTCGAGGATGTTGCGGCCGAGTTCAGCGAGGATCCTCTGGTCCATGAGATCCTGAACTTCATCAGGGAAGGCGGCGACAAGGCGCTCTGCACGCCGCGGGACGCCACTGTCGCGGAGCGGTGAACACCCACCGGCCGGCCGATTCAACCGCCCCGCGCGGCCCGCTCGCGATGATCGTGGGGAGCGGCGACTATCCGCTCCAGCTCGCCCGCATCGTGACGGGCAGGGGCGAGCGCCCCTATATCGCGGCGTTGGACGGGGCGGCCGATCCCGCTGCTTTCGGTGACGGCGCGGATATCAGGACATACCGCCTCGGCCAGCTCGGCAGCCTGCTCGAGGAACTGCGCCGACGCGGCATCGTCGACATCGTGATGCTCGGGGCTCTGCCACGGCCGAGCTTCGGCTCCCTGCGCCCAGAGGTTTCGACGCTGAAATACATGCCCCATTTCGCCAAGGCCTTTCTGGGCGGCGATGACCATCTGCTGCGCGGCGTGGTCCGTTTCTTCGAGATGCAGGGCTTTCGTGTTCATGGACCGGCGGATATCGCGCCAGAGATGACCGCGCCGCGCGGGGCGCTGGGCAGCCGGCAGGCCTCGCCGGAGCAGCGTGCCGAGCTCGAGCGTGGCTTCGCCTTGCTGGCGACGCTCTCGCCCTTCGATGTCGGTCAGGCCGCGATCCTGGCCGATCACCGTGTCGTCGCGATCGAGGCCGCCGAAGGCACCGATGCGATGATCCGGCGCGTGGCCGATCTCGTCGCACGCGGGCGCCTCAAGATTGGGAAAGGCGACGGCTTCCTCGTGAAAGTGCCGAAGACCGGTCAGGACCTGCGCGTCGACATGCCAGCCATCGGGCCGGACACCCTGCGGAACATCGCCGAAGCCGGGCTCTCCGGCATTGGCGTCCGGGCCGGCGCGGTGCTGGTCGGCGACCGCGCCGCGCTGGGGCGGCAGGCGGACCAGCTTGGCCTCTTCGTCGAGGGCTTTCCCTGATGCGGCCGTTCCGGCTGGCCGTTATCGCAGGCGAGGCCTCGGGCGATGCCCTGGCGCTGCGCTTCCTTGCCGCGCTGCGCGAGAAGATGGGCGATCGGCCGATCGAGCTTTGTGGCGTCGGTGATCACGGTTTGCCGGAAGCCGGACTGAAATCGCTCTTTCCCCAGGCCGATATCGCCGTGATGGGTTTCGGCCCGGTGATCGCGCGCCTGCCTTTGCTGCTGCGGCGGATGGAGGATGCGGCGCGCGGTATCGCCGCGTTCCAGCCCGATCTGCTCCTGACGATCGACAGCCCGGATTTCTGCCTGCGCGTCGCGAAGAAGGTGAGGGCGCGGGCGCCTTCCATTCCGATCGTGCACTGGGTCTGCCCCAGCGTCTGGGCCTGGCGCTCCGGGCGTGCGCGACGGATGGCGCCGCATGTCGACCGCATCCTGGCCCTGCTGCCTTTCGAGCCTGCGGCGCTGGCGCGCCTGCACGGCCCTGAGACCGTCTATGTCGGCCATCCCCTGATGGAACGTCTCGCCGAGATGCGCCCCGATGCGGAGGAGCAGCGTCGACGCGACAACGCCGGGCAGCCGGTCGTGCTCGTCCTGCCCGGCAGCCGGCGCTCCGAGATCCACCACCTGATGCCGGTCTTCGGCGAGGCGGTGGCGAAGGTTGCGGCAGCGGTGCCGGGCGCCCGCTTCGTGTTGCCGGCGGTGCAGCGGCTCCAGCCCCTGATCGCGGAAGCCGTGGCGCGCTGGCCGGTCGCTCCGGAGATCGTCACGGGCGAGGCGGCCAAGCTTGCGGCCTTCCGTGAGGCCCGCGCCGCGCTGGCGGCCTCCGGCACAGTGACACTGGAACTCGCTCTGTCGCAGATCCCGACCGTCGCCGCCTATCGCGGCGCCGGCTGGGAGGCCTTCCTGGCGCGGCGCCTGATCAAGCTGCCCAGCGTGATCCTGCCGAACCTCATTCTCGGCCGGAGCATCGTCCCGGAATTCATCCAGGAAGAGGCGACCGCCGACGCGCTGAGCAGCCACCTGCTTGCCGCGATGGCCGAGGGCGACAAGCGCCAAGAGCAGCTCGACGGCTTCGCCGAGGTCGAGACCATCATGCGTTCGGCCGGACCTAGCCCGGCGGCGAACGCGGTTGCTGCGGCCCTGGCCATCCTGCCGGCGGAGCAGGCCGGCTAAGCGCTCCCGTCACCCATGGCCGCGGCTTCGAACCAAACGCTTGTCATTCCGGGGCGCGCCGCAGGCGCGAACCCGGAACCCACGACCGGGTGAGACACTTTGTGCCCGGTTGTTGCCCGCTCGCCCAGTCGTAGGTTCCGGGTTCTTCGCGCACGCGAAGCCCCGGAATGACAAATGTGGTGGCGTCCTGGACAGCGACCACCACGGCGATCGCAAGCTCTTCAACCCATGAAAAAGGCGCGAGGCTTATGCCTCGCGCCTTTCCGGATAACCGGTATCCCTGCGATCAGCGGCGGCCGATCGGGGTATAGTCGCGCTGGGCCGAGCCGGTATAGAGCTGGCGCGGGCGGCCGATCTTCTGGGAGGGATCCTCGATCATTTCCTTCCACTGCGCGATCCAGCCGACCGTGCGGGCGACGGCGAAGAGCACCGTGAACATCGAGGTCGGGAAGCCCATCGCCTTCAAGGTGATGCCCGAATAGAAGTCGATGTTCGGGTAGAGCTTCTTCTCGATGAAGTACTCGTCGGAGAGGGCGATGCGCTCCAGCTCGACGGCGACGTCGAGCAGCGGGTCGTCCTTGATCCCGAGCTCGTTCAGCACCTCATGCGTGGTCTTCTGCATGATCTTGGCGCGCGGGTCGTAGTTCTTGTAGACCCGGTGGCCGAAGCCCATCAGGCGGAACGGATCGTTCTTGTCCTTCGCCTTGGCGATGTATTTCGGGATGTTGTCGACCGAGCCGATCTCCTCGAGCATCTTGAGCGCGGCTTCGTTCGCGCCGCCATGCGCGGGGCCCCACAGGCAGGCCGTGCCGGCCGCGATGCAGGCGAAGGGATTGGCGCCCGACGAGCCGGCGAGGCGCACGGTCGAGGTCGAGGCATTCTGCTCGTGGTCGGCGTGCAGGATGAAGATCCGGTCGAGCGCGCGCGACAGCACCGGATTGACCTTGTACTCCTCGGCCGGCACCGCGAAGCACATGCGCAGGAAGTTCGAGGTGTAGTCCAGCGAATTCAGCGGGTACACGAAGGGCTGGCCGACGGTGTACTTGAACGCCATCGCGGCAAGAGTCGGCACCTTCGCGATCATGCGCATCGAGGCGATCATGCGCTGATGCGGGTCGGAGATGTCGGTGGAGTCGTGATAGAAGGCCGACATTGCGCCGATCGAGCCGACCATCACCGCCATCGGGTGGGCGTCGCGGCGGAAGCCCTGGAAGAAGCGGGCCATCTGCTCGTGCACCATGGTGTGGCGCGTGATGCGATAATCGAAATCGGCCTTCTGCGCGGCCGTCGGCAGCTGGCCCTCGAGCAGCAGGTAGCAGGTCTCGAGGAAGTCGCCATGTTCGGCGAGCTGCTCGATCGGATAGCCGCGATAGAGCAGAACGCCCTTGTCGCCGTCGATATAGGTGATCTGCGACTCGCAGCTCGCCGTCGAGGTGAAGCCGGGATCGTAGGTGAACATGCCCGTCTGGGCGTAGAGCTTGGCGATGTCGATGACGGCGGGGCCGACAGACCCCTCCTTGATCGCCATGTCGACGGTCTTGTCGCCGACCTGGAGCTGGCTGGTATTTCCGCTCATCGATACCGATCCTTTCAAGGCTCGCTGCTGTTCAGCCCCGGTTTCGCCTCTCCGCGCTTTCGCGCCGGGCATCTCGCATCCGAAGGCCGCGAGGTGACGGCCGGATGTCGGAAGGAGAACGGGAGAGATGGTCCATGTGACTGAATTACAAGCAATATTCGTACACGCCCGCGTTGCCGCACCGCAATGCACTTGCGCGTCACTAGACCATTTGCGCAGTGCATTCAACCGAGCCAAAAGGCGGTTGGAACCGCGCTGCGCTCATATCTGCGCGAGCTGGTGCTCGATGGCCGACAAGGGCGCTTCCGACCCTGCGATTTTCTTGGGCTTGGTGTGGTTGAAGGCGCCGCAGCGGCGGGCCCGGAGGCCTCGCGCCACCGACTTGTCATTCCGGGGCGCGCCACGGGCGCGAACCCGGAACCTACGACTGGGTGAGGCATCAGGTGTTCGGTTGCAGGCGGCTCACCCGGTCGTGGATTCCGGGTTCTTCGCTACGCGAAGCCCCGGAATGACAGGGTGGCCCTGTTCGTCCTGCTTCACGCGGCCTGATCGGCGAGCCGGGCCAGCGTCTCTTCGCGGCCCAGAACCGCCATGACGTCGAACAGGCCCGGCGACATCGCCCGGCCGGTCAGCGCGGCGCGCAGCGGCTGCGCCGCCTGGCCGAGCTTCAGCCCGCTCTCCTCGACATAGGCACGCACGGCGGCTTCGAGCGGCGCAGGTGCCCAGTCGCCGACGGCGGCGAGCTTCCCCGCGATCTTCGGCAGGCGCTGGCGCGCGGCCTCGTCGAGCAGGCCCTTGGCCTTGTCGTCGAGCTGCAGCGGGCGCTGGGCATAGAGATAGAAGGCGCTGTCGAGCAGTTCGATCAGCGTCTTGGCGCGCTCCTTGAGGCCCGGCATGGCGGCGAGGAATTTTGCCTCCAGCTCCGGCGAGAGCGTGGCGCCGAGGCCGCGCGCCGGCCCGATCTCCGGCAGGATGACCTTGAGCGCGGCAAGCAGGTCCGCATCATCCGACTGACGCATATAGAGGCCGTTGAGGTTCTCCAGCTTGGCGTAGTCGAAGCGCGCCGGCGAGCGGCCGATCGAGGACAGCTTGAAGGCGTCGATCATCTCCTGCGTGGAGAAAACCTCCTGATCGCCATGGCTCCAGCCCAGCCGCACCAGATAGTTGCGCAGCGCCGCCGGCAGATAGCCCATCGAGCGATAGGCATCGATGCCGAGCGCGCCGTGGCGCTTCGAGAGCTTGGCGCCGTCCGCGCCATGGATCAGCGGGATATGCGACATGCTCGGCACGTCCCAGCCGAGCGCGTCGTAGATCTGCGTCTGGCGGGCGGCATTGGTCAGGTGGTCGTCGCCGCGGATGATATGGGTCACGCCCATGTCATGGTCGTCGACGACGACAGCGAGCATATAGGTCGGCGTACCGTCCGAGCGTAGCAGCACGAGGTCGTCGAGATTCTCGTTCTGCCAGACGACGCGGCCCTGGACCTCGTCATTGACCACGGTCTCGCCGGTCTGCGGCGCCTTGAGGCGGATGACGGGCTTCGCGCCTTCCGGCGCGGTCGCCGGATCGCGGTCGCGCCAGCGCCCGTCATAGCGCAGCGGCTTGCCCTCGGCGCGGGCCTTCTCGCGCATCTCCTCGAGCTCGGCCTGGGTCGCGTAGCAGTGATAGGCCTTGCCGGCGGCAAGCATCTGCTCGGCGACTTCGCGATGCCGGGCGGCGCGCTGGAACTGGTAGACGGTCTGGCCGTCCCAATCGAGCCCGAGCCATTCCAGCCCGTCGAGAATCGCGGCGATGGCGGCATCGGTCGAGCGTTCCCGGTCGGTATCCTCGATGCGCAGCAGCATCTTGCCGCCTTGCCGGCGGGCATAGAGCCAGTTGAACAGCGCGGTTCGGGCTCCGCCGATATGCAGGAATCCGGTGGGCGAGGGCGCAAAGCGCGTGACGACGGCGTTGCTCATGGGAGGGAACTCCGGCCGGGCGGCCAGGGCCGTCCGGGGCAAGACAGGGGAAGGGGCCGGATCGTGACATGACAACCGGCGCGCGCCCTGTAACATGGCTTTGCCGGAAACGCTAAGCGGTCAAATCGCAGCGCCGGCGGGGGAGAGCGGGCGATGCAGCCGGCACCGCCGGGGCAGGGGCAGGCACAGGGCCGGCGCGGCGCGCGCGCCGATGCCTTGCCGGCACGGCTCGGCGTGATGGCCCCGCTGGCGGCCAATCTCCGCCCGTTGCTGTGGCAGCTTTGGCTCCATCTCTCGCGGGGTTTCGCGCTGGAGGTCGAGAGGCGCCGGCCCTTCCTATGGCTGCCGATCGCGATGGGCGCCGGCATCCTGCTCTATTTCGCTGCCGATCGTGAGCCGGCATTATGGGCGCCGCTGCTCGGCTTAGGCTTGAGCAGCGCGGCGGCCTTCGCCCTGCGGAGGCACCCTCTCGCGTCGATGACCTGCCTCGCGGCGGCGGCCGCCTTTCTGGGCTTCGCTGCCGGCGTCTGGCGTACGGACGATATCAAGGCGCCGATGCTGGAGCGGCCGCGCATCGGCAAATTGACCGGCTTCGTCGAGAGCGTCGAGGCCCGCGACACTGGCGCGCGGCTCGTCATACTGGTGAGCGATCTCGCCAATGTGTCGGTGGACCAGCGGCCGAAGCGGGTCCGCGTCAATATCCGGCAGGGCTCGGTCGCACCGGGGGACCACATCGTCGCAACCGCGCGCCTGCTGCCACCTCCGGGACCGGCGCGAGCCGGCGGCTACGATTTCGGCCGTGACGCCTTCTTTCGCGGGATCGGCGCCGTCGGCAGCATCTCCGGCAAGATCGCGCTGGCAGCACCGCCATATCCGCTGCCGGCGCGCCTCGCGATCGACGTGACGATCGACCGCGCCCGCAATGCCCTGACCAAACGCATCGCCGAGGTCGGGGGCGGGCAGGGCGGGGCGGTTGCCGCCGCGCTCGTCACCGGCAAGCGCGGCCTGATCACCGAGGCCACCAATAACGACCTGCGTGCCGCCGGTATCTATCACATCGTCTCGATCTCCGGCCTGCACATGGTGCTCGCCGCCGGCACGATCTTCTGGCTGGTGCGCGCGCTGCTGGCCCTGTCGCAGACGGTGGCGTTGCACTGGCCGGTCAAAAAACTCGCCGCTGTGGCGGCCATGCTGGGCGCGACCGCCTATTGCATCTTCTCCGGCAGCGACGTCGCGACCGAGCGCTCGCTGATCATGACGCTGGTCATGCTCGGCGCGATCCTGGTCGATCGCGCGGCGCTCAGCATGCGCAACCTCGCGCTCGCCGCCATGATCGTGCTGCTGCGCGAGCCGGAAGCGCTGCTCGGGCCGAGCTTCCAGATGTCCTTCGGCGCGGTCGCGGCGCTGATCGCCTTCGCCGAGCGCTGGGAGCGGAGAGATCGCAGCGAGCCGCCGTCGGCCTTGCCCTGGCCGCTCGGGCCGATCTGGACGGCGGCGCTCGGCATCCTCGTCACCACCATGCTGGCGACCGCGGCGACCGCGCCCTTCGGTGCCTATCACTTCCAGACCTTCAACCCGTTTGGGCTGCTCGGCAACGCCATGGCGCTGCCCTTCGTCTCGCTTTTCGTGATGCCGGCGGCGGTGTTCGGCGTGCTGGCCTATCCGTTCGGGCTGGACTGGCCGGCCTGGGCCTTGATGGGGCTCGCCTCCGATGTCGTGCTTAAGGTCGCGCACTGGGTCGCGACCATCGACCATTCCACCGTGACGGTCGCAGCCTTCGGCCCGGTCGTGCTGGCCTGTTTCGCGATGGCTTTACTCTGGCTGACGCTCTGGACCACGGCCTGGCGCTGGCTGGCGGCCGTGCCGCTCATCCTCGGGGTCGCCATTGCCGGCAAGCCGGAGCGGCCGGAGATCCTGATCGAGCGCGACGGTTCCGGGCTTGCCGTGCGCGGTCCCGATGGACGCCTCGCCATCGCCGGCAAGCCCAGTCGCTTCGTCCTGCAGCAATGGCTCGCTGCCGATGGCGACGGTCGCTCGCCCGATGATCCGACTTTGCGTGCCGGTGTTGCTTGCGACCGATTGGCCTGCGTCGTGCAGACGGCCGACAAGCGCACGGTCTCCTATACGCGCGAGCGTCTCGCGATCATCGAGGATTGCCTGCGGGCCGACCTCGTCGTCACCGCCATCCCCTGGAGCGGGGCCTGCAAGGCCAGGCTGGTCGAGCGGATGGCGCTATCACGCGACGGCGCGACCTCGCTCTACCGGACGGCGACCGGGTGGAACAGCCGAACCTCGGAGCCGACCGCAGCCGACCGTCCATGGACCCGCCGGCGCGAGCCTCGCCCGGCAGAGGTGGCAACCCGGCCGGTTGGTCAGCCCGCAACGGTGCAGCCTGCATCAGCCTCCGACAGTGAGGTCGACGCCGATGTCGAGCGCCTTCAGTAGCGTCGCATCAGATTGACGAGGCGGCCCTGGATCTTGACCCGGTCGGGGCCGAGCACGCGGGTCTCATAAGCGGGATTGGCCGCTTCCAGCGCGATCGAGGAGCCACGCTTGCGCAGGCGCTTCAGCGTCGCCTCCTCGTCGTCGATCAGCGCGACGACGATATCGCCGGTATTGGCGGTGTCCTGCTTGCGGATGACGACGGTATCGCCGTCGAGGATGCCGGCCTCCACCATCGAATCGCCACGCACTTCCAGCGCGTAATGCTCGCCGGAGCCGAGCATGTCCGGCGGCAGCGAGACGGTGTGACTGCGGCTCTGGATTGCCGAGATCGGCGTGCCCGCCGCGATCCGGCCCATGACGGGAATGGCGATGGAATGCCGGCTGTCGTCCTCGACCGCTGCTGGCCGGGGCTTGGCAACGCCGGGCTGCGCGCCGAGGCCACCCTGCACGACGGCCGGGCTGAAGCGGGGGCGCGGCTGCGGCATGCCGAGACCGTCCGGCATCTTGATGACTTCGAGTGCGCGGGCCCGATTTGGCAGGCGGCGGATGAAGCCGCGCTCCTCCAGCGCCATGATGAGACGATGGATGCCGGATTTCGAGCGCAGGTCGAGCGCGTCCTTCATTTCGTCGAAGGAGGGCGGCACGCCACTTTCGCGCAAGCGTTCCTGGATGAAGCGCAGGAGTTCGTGTTGCTTGCGTGTCAGCATGGTCGCCGCCAGCCCCTCAAAGCGCAGATTCGAAACAAAGCACGAACACCATACGCGTTCTGCTTGTGTTCCGCAAGCTGCTATGCCGTGGCGGAAGCGTGAGATAGCCGTATGGAAAACGCGCCGTCATTCCGGACAAGCCGCGTCAGCGGCGCCGATCCGGAATCCATCGAAGGGCGTCGTACTCTACGATGGATTCCGGGTCTGCGCTTCGCTTGCCCGGAATGACGTCGCGGGGCAATAAAGAGCGCGCGCTCTACCGCAGCGGTAGGATACGGCAGGAATCGCCCTTCTTGGCCGGGGCGGCATGGGCTGGCCGGATAGTCAGCGCCTGCGCCCGCGCGAGCGTGCCGAGCATCGAGGAATCCTGCCGGTCGAAGGGCGTCGCGACCCAGCCTTCCGGCGTCAGCGTGAGCTCCGAGCGCAGATAGTCCTCGCGCTCGTCATTGCCGGGCATGTCGCGGCCGAGGATGGCGGGAATGCTGCGGTCGCGATCGGCATCGGCGATGCCGAGCAGCGCCTCGATCAAGGGCCGCACGAAGAGATGCCCGCAAACGATCGAGGAGACCGGATTGCCCGGCAGCCCGACCACGACCATCCGGCCGAGCCGCCCGGTCATCATCGGCTTGCCCGGCCGCATCGCGATCTTCCAGAATCCGAGCGTCATGCCGGCCCGCGTCAGCGCTTCCTGCACGAGATCGTGCGTGCCGACCGAGGCGCCGCCGAGCGTGATCAGCACATCGGCATCGGCTGTGCTCGCCCTTGCGATCTTCGCGGCGAGATCGGCATGGTCGTCGCGGGCGATGCCAAGGTCGAGCACGGTGCCGCCGGCCTTCTCGACGAGAGCGGCGAGCGAAAACGAGTTCGAGGCGACGATCTGGTCGCGGCCGACCGGCTCGCCCGGCGCCACCAACTCGTCGCCCGTGGCGAGAATCGCGACGCGCGGCTTCCGCCGGACCGGCAAAGTCGGATGCCCCATCGCGGCGGCGAGGCCGAGTGCCGCACTGTCGAGCACGCGACCGGCCGACAGCAAAACGTCGCCCTCGTGGAAGTCGAGCCCCGCCGCGCGCAGGAATTTGCCCTTGGCAGGCGGCACGCGGACGCGAATGGTCGGGCTGTCGACGCCATCGGCATCTTCCTGCATCAGGATCGTATCGGCGCCGTCAGGCATCGGCGCGCCCGTGAAGATGCGCACGGCTTGTCCCGGGCCGACCGCGCCCTCATAGGCCCGGCCGGCAGCAGATTCGCCGATCACCGAGAGCGAGACGCCTTCCGCCATCTCGTCGCCACGCACGGCATAGCCGTCCATGGCCGAATTGGCGAAGGGCGGCTGGGTCCTGAGCGCCTTGACCTCGCCGGCGAGCACCCGCCAGGCGCATTGCACCAATGGCAGGGTTTCCGCTCCCGTCGGCTCCGGAATGCTGTCGAGCAGCGCCTTGCGCGCGACGGGGACCGGAGTGAGCGCCATCAGCTAGCTTTCGCCTCGTAATCGCCCGACTGGCCGCCAGACTTGTGCAGCAGCCGGATGTTCTCGATCCGCATCGCCCGGTCGACGGCCTTGACCATGTCGTAGACGGTAAGACAGGCGACGGAGACGGCGGTCAGCGCCTCCATCTCGACGCCGGTCTGGCCCTTCATCTTGACCTCGGCGCGCACGCGCACGCCCGGCAGGGCCTCGTCGATCGCGAGGTCGACGGCGATCTTGCTGAGCAGCAGCGGGTGGCAGAGCGGGATCAGTTCATGCGTGCGCTTCGCCGCCATGATGCCGGCGAGGCGTGCGGTGCCGAGCACGTCGCCCTTCTTGGCGTTGCCGTCGCGCACGATCGCGATCGTCTCCGGCGCCATGACGACCTGGCCTTCGGCGATCGCCATGCGGGTCGTCTCGGCCTTGCCGCCGACATCGACCATATGCGCCTGGCCTTGCGCGTCGAGATGGCTGAGCCGGCTCACGCCGCGACGGCCTTGCCGGTCAGCAGCGCCTGCGTTGCGGCGGTGACGTCGGCCTGTCGCATCAGGCTTTCGCCGACGAGGAAGCTGTTGACGCCGATCCGGTTGAGCCGGGCAATGTCGGCATGCGTGAAGATGCCGCTCTCGCTGATGACGATACGGTCGGCCGGCACGCGCGGCGCCAGCCGCTCGGTCACGGCGAGATCGACATTGAAGCTGCGCAGATCGCGGTTGTTGATGCCGAGCATCCGGCTTTCGAGCTTGAGCGCCCGGTCGAGCTCAGCATCGTCATGGACCTCGACGAGGACGTCCATGCCGAGCTCGCGCGCGGTCTCGTTCAGCGCCCTGGCGGTGTCGTCGTCGACGCCGGCCATGATGATCAGGATGCAGTCGGCGCCCCAGGCACGGGCCTCGTAGACTTGATAGGGCTCGTAGAGGAAATCCTTGCGCAAGGCCGGCAGGCCGGCGGCCTCGCGCGCCGCGGTCAGGAAGTCCGGCTGGCCCTGGAACGAGGGCGCGTCGGTGAGGACGGAGAGACAGGCCGCGCCGCCGGCCGCATAGGCGCGGGCGAGCGAAGGCGGGTCGAAATCGGCCCGGATCAGGCCCTTGGACGGGCTCGCCTTCTTGATTTCGGCGATCAGCGCGGGCGTCCCCAGTGCGAGCTTGCCTGCCAGCGCATCGGCGAAGCCGCGCGGCTTGGAGGCGGCGCGCGCCCGGCGTTCGATCTCGGCCTGCGGGACGGCGGCTTTCGCAGCCGCGATCTCCTGGCGCTTATAGGCTTCGATCTTCGCGAGGATATCGGTCATGCCGGCCTCACGCGTTCGAGGCTTTGACGAGCGCGGCGAGCGTCGCCTTGGCCTTGCCGGAATCGAGCGCGGCCGTCGCCTGGGCGAAGCCGTCCTTCAGGTCCGTCGCCTTGCCGGCAACGAGCAGCGCCGCAGCCGCATTGAAGGCGGCGATGTCGCGGAAGCCGGTCTTCTCCCCGGCGAGCACGGCATTCAGCGCCGCCGCATTCTCCTCAGGCGTGCCGCCGCGCAGCACCTCCGGCTTCGCGGGCTCAAGGCCGACATCGGCCGGGCTGATCGAAAAACTCTCGATCTTGCCGTTCTCCAGCGAGACGACACGGGTCGGCCCCGTCGTGGTGATCTCGTCGAGCCCGTCCGAGCCGTGCACGGCCCAGACGCGGGTCGAACCGAGCGAGGCGAGCACCTTGACCATCGGCTCCAGCCAGGTCTCGGAGAAGGCGCCGATGAGCTGGCGCTTCACGCCGGCCGGGTTGGAGAGCGGGCCGAGCAGGTTGAAGATCGTGCGCGTGCCGAGCTCGGTGCGCACCGGGGCGACATGGCGCATCGAGGCGTGATGCGTCGGCGCGAACATGAAGCCGACGCCGGCCTCGCGGATGCAATGCTCGGTCGCGGCCGGATCGAGCCCGACCTTGACGCCGAGCGCGGTCAGCACGTCCGCCGCGCCGGAGCGCGAGGAGGCCGCGCGGTTGCCATGCTTGGCGACCGGCACGCCGCAGGCGGCGGTGATGATCGAGGCCAGCGTCGAGACATTGTAGGAGCCGGAGGAATCGCCGCCGGTGCCGACGATGTCGATCGCCTCGGGCGGCGCCTTCACCGGCAGCATCTTGCCGCGCATGGCGCCGACGGCGCCGGCGATCTCGTCGATCGTCTCGCCGCGCACGCGCAGCGCCATCAGGAAGGCGGCCGATTGTGCGTTCGTCACCTCGCCCGAAAGGATGGTGTCGAAGGCGTCGCGCGCTTCCTCGCGGGAGAGCGTCGCACCGGTCGCGACCTTGGCGATGAAGGGTTTGAAATCGTCCATGGGAACTCTGCGGAATCAGGCTGAAAGGGTCAGGGCGGAGGCTTCGCGTTCGCTCTGCCATCGCTCCGCGAGATCGAGGAAATTCCGCAGGATCGTCGCGCCATGCTCGGAGGCAATGCTCTCCGGATGGAACTGGACGCCGTGGACCGGCAGCTCCCGGTGCGAGAGCGCCATGATCAGGCCGTCATCGCTCTCCGCCTCGATCTCGAAGACATCGGGGCAGGAGGCGCGCTCGACCACGAGCGAGTGATAACGCGTCGCCTGCAGCGGGCCGTTGATGCCGCGGAACAGGCCGCGCGCCCGGTGGCGGATCGGCGAGACCTTGCCATGCATCGGCAGCGGCGCGCGCACGACATGGCCGCCGAAGGCCTGGCCCATCGCCTGCAGGCCGAGGCAGACGCCGAAGATCGGCTTCTTGCCCGCGCCTTCGCGGATGACGTCCAGACAGATTCCGGCCTCGTTGGGCGTACAGGGGCCGGGCGAGAGCACGATCGCGTCGTGGTCGCCGGCGAGCGCTTCCTCGGCGGTGAGCGCGTCGTTACGCCAGACATCGACCTCGGCTCCCAGCCCACCGATGAGATGGACCAGGTTCCAGGTGAAGCTGTCGTAGTTGTCGATCAACAGAACGCGCATGGCCGAACCCGTGAATGCGGGTTGAGGTCATGCACGCTCTGAGGCGGGGTGGTCAAGTTTCGCGCGGGCGAATGAAGGCGCCACGCCGCGGCCCGCCTGTCATCCCCGCGCGCTGCGCGGCATGCCGGCCGTGCGCGGCTGGGCCAGTCCCGGCGCGGTCTCGACGCCGAGCGCCGGCAGCGCCAGTGTGCGCTGGCCGCGGAAATCGACATGGCAGACGATCAGCCCGCGCTCCTCGATATAGCTGAGCACGCGACGCGCGCGGCTCGGCGAAGCGCTGCCATAGACCTCCGCCAGCTCGGCATCGCTGGGGCAGGGGCGGCCTTCGATCGCGGTGCGGGCGATGTAGAGGAACAGCCCTTGCAGGTCTTCCGGCAAGGTGCCTGATGACGCGACGGCGGTCTGCCAGCCTTCGCTCGTCGCGATGCTGTCGCTGACGCCGGCGCGTGCCACCGCAAGCCGGCGGCGGAACTCCTCTAGGCTCAGATGCGTGCGGCCGAGCCGGCGCATCCGGCAGCGCACGGTGAAATCCTGATAGAGCACGGCGACCTGCCGCGAGCGCGCTTCGGGATCGCCCATCAACTCGCGCAGGATCTCGACCATGATCGCCTCGCGCTCTTCCGGCTCCAGCTCGATCTCGGGCTCGGGTTCCGGCTGCGGGGCAGGGCGATAATTCTCGATCCGGCGCAGCACCTCGGTCGGATCGGGCCGCGGGCGCGGCGCGGGGCGGGCAGGGCGGGCCAGCGGCAGCGGCTCGTCCTCGCCGCGCGTGAAGATCAGCTTGCCGGCGTCCTCCGGTGCCTGCTCCGGGAGCGGCATCAATCCCGGCGCGCTGCCGCGATCAACCGAGGAGACCGTGCCGATCCGGATCGGCAGCGGGCGCTTCGACAGGGCAGGGCCGAGCGCGACGAACTGGCCGCGTTCAAGGTCGCGGAACATCTCGGCCTGGCGGCGATCCATGCCGAGCAGGTCGGCGGCGCGCTGCATGTCGATATCGAGGAAGGTGCGGCCCATCAGGAAGTTCGAGGCTTCCGCCGCGACGTTCTTGGCGAGCTTGGCGAGGCGCTGCGTCGCGATCACGCCGGCCAGCCCGCGTTTGCGACCGCGGCACATCAGGTTGGTCATGGCGCCGAGCGAGAGGCGGCGCGCCTCGTCCGAGGCCTCGCCCGCCATGACGGGGGCGAAGAGCTGGGCCTCGTCGACCACGATCAGCATCGGAAACCAGAGCGAGCGGTCGACATCGAAGAGCCCGCCGAGGAAGGCGGCCGTGGCGCGCAACTGCTCGTCGGCTTCGAGATTCTCGAGATTCAGCACCACCGAGACGCGGTGCTGGCGCACGCGCAGCGCCACGCGCTGCAGTTCGGCCTCGCCGCACTCGGCATCGACCACGACATGGCCGAACTGGTCGGCGAGCGAGACGAAATCGCCCTCGGGATCGATGATTGCCTGCTGCACCAATGGCGCGCTCTGCTCCAGCAGGCGGCGTAGCAGATGCGACTTGCCCGAGCCGGAATTGCCCTGCACCAGCAGGCGCGTCGCCAGCAATTCGGCGAGATCGATCAGACCGGGCTCGCCGGTCCTTGTCGTTCCCATCTCGATTGCGGTGGTCATGCGGGCGATGAATCGTCGGGTTGGGGCGGGCGCGGACTTGCGGCCGGCGCTTCTAGCACGGCCTTCCCTTCGCTGGACGTGAGGAAGCCCTGCCTTCCACAGGCAATCGGTTTCAGCGCGGGCAGCGCAAGGCGCGCTCCTGCCGGAGGATGTCGGCGATCGCCCGGTGGTCATTGGCCGAGAGCGGCAGGTCCTCGACGTTGTCGTACTGGCAGCCGGCATTGCCGAAGGCCGCGATCGCGCGCTTGGTGCGGAAGCAATAGCCCTGCGCCTTGTAGATCTCGTTGCGCGCCGTCCAGAGATCGGCGCAGGCTTGGGGATTGGCGAGTGTGGGTGTCGTCATCCCGGCGGCCAGCAGGGCGGTCGCTAGAAGCGGGAAGCAAAGAATGCGCATCGGGATATCTCCTGCCAGCGAGTCGCGAGCTTTGCGGAGCGGGCTCGCGAAGGCAACATGCGGACGATGACATGAAGTCGTCGCAGCAGGCGGCTTCGCTGGGGTGAGAGGTTGACGGGCAGGGCGATGCAGTTCGGCTATTGCGAGCGGATCGATGGCAGCTTCTGGGCCGAGCCCCTGAATGCGGTGACCAACGTCGCTTTCCTCGTAGCCGCGCTGGCGGGCTTCTGGCTGTGGCGCCGGCAGGGCGGACGCGACGCGGTCACGCTCGTCCTGATCGGCCTCGTCTTCGCCATCGGCATCGGCTCGTTCCTGTTCCACACCATCCCGAATCGCTGGACGCTGCTGGCCGATGTCGTGCCGATACAGTTCTTCGCCTTCGGCTATTTCGCCTTCGCGCTGAGGCGCTTTCTCGGATTGTCGGGCGCGATGGCGGCGGCTGGAACGCTCGCCTTCCTCGCTTTGGCGCTGGGCCTGTCGGCCGTGGGGCGGGCGATCCTGCCAGTCGGAACGGTCGGTTCGGCCGGTTATGCGGCGTTCCTGCTCGGATTGATCGGCATGGCGCTCGCGATGTTGCGCGCGCCGGCCTTGCGTGAGCCGTGCCGGTTGCTGACGCTTGCCGCGGGTCTTTTCGCCGTCTCGCTGACGATGCGCAGCATCGATGGCGTGCTTTGCGGCAGCCTGTCGCTCGGCACGCACTGGCTCTGGCACCTGCTCAACGCGTCGGTGCTCTACTTGCTCCTGCGCGCGGCGATGACCGGCGAGAGCCTTGGCGTCACGGCTTCTTCATCTCCAGGCAGGTGAGTACCTCGACATAGCTCGGTGGCCCGCCTCGGGTCGCGCCCTCGACGCAGGTCGTGCGGGCGGCCGGCTGGAACTCGGCCCAGCGCGCAGTGAGTGTATCACGGGCCCGCTCCTCGTCGTCCCGGCAGGCGCTGGCGGGCCGGCCGATATCGGTGCCGGACTTGCCGACATCGCGGCATGACTCGGCGATGTCGAAGCGCGGCGGCGAATCGGCGACGGGAATGGCGCCGCCGGCCACAGGGTTTGTTGAGAGAGACAGAAGGGCGAGAACGGCGGCAAGCATGGCTGCCACTCCAAGGAAGACGCCCCGCCTATCAACGCGAGACAACTGTCGGAGTTCCGGATCAAGGGGCGTCAGGCGACCGAAGATCCCTGCCGCTTGCTCACCGTGACGTCCCCGGCCGAATGGGCCTCGATATCGACGATCGCCACATCTGGCCGGTCGATCGCCGGAAGGCCGCGTGGCTCATTGGCCCGGTGGACGAAGACGAGGCTCGCCAGCGCCGGATGCCCGGCGAGCCGAGAATGCGCCAGCGCCGGCTCCATGGCGCCGGGCAGCACCAGATGGACGCTGCGCCCGCCTTCGAGACAGGCTTGTAGGTCGCCGAGGCTGAACAGGCCGAGCGGCAGGAGTTCGAGTCCGCTGAGCATCGCCACGCCCGGTCCGCTTGCCAGCGCGGCAAGGTCGCCGCCGACCAGCGTCGTCACGATCCGCGACGAGACAGTCGGCTTCAGTACACGCGAGATCTCGAGCGCCTTGCCGAGCAATTCCCGCTCCGGCAACACGATTGGCCCCTGCAGCGACACGCCGTCGGCGATCTGCAGCACCGGCCGGTCGGTAAGCTGCGGCAGCGGATGCAGCGTCGGGCTGGCCATCAGCATGTCGAGCGGAGCGACGCCGTCCGGCACGTCCGGACCGAAGCCGCCGACGAAGCGTGTCCCGAAGGCCCGCATGGCGAGATTGCGCAGCATGAGCAAAGGCCGCAGCGGCCCGACCCGGCTGACGCCGAGCGCCATCACCGAGCCGGAAGCCTCGATCAGCTTGAGCAGTTCGAGCTCGTTGCCGTGCAAGGGCAGCATCAGGGGCGACAGGCCCGCACGCAGGCTCGCCAGGATCGAGACGATCGCCTCCGGCCCCAGCGGCGCCAGGATCGCGACACTTGCGCCCGGCGTGCCCTTGTTGATGGCGAGCAGGCGCGCCAGCCGGTCGATGCGTTCGTCTAGGTCGAGGAAATTGACCGAGCCCGGCGTGACGTCGCTCCAGCCGCGCCGGCCTGGCGGATCGCGCAAAGCCGCGTCGTAGCCGCGATTGCGGGTCAGGGCTGCGAGCAGGGTGTCGAGATCGAGACCGTCGAGCAAGGCTGAGGCTTCGTCCTGTTCCGCCCGCATCGGCACGTCCTAGTTCGCCGGGGCTGCCGCCGGGAGGCGGGCCAGCAGCTCGTTGGAGAGGAAATAGGCCGGCTGCCGCCCCGCCAGCACGACGCCACGCGCGAAGGCGATCCAGGTGTCGGGCAGGTAATAGAGTGGCACGACGTAGAAGCCGGAGATCAGCAAGCGGTCGAGCGAGCGCACCGCCGCGACGAAATCCTCGCGCTCGCGGGCGCCGAGCAGGGCCTGCAGCACGGCGTCCACGGCGGGCGATTTCACGCCGGCATAGTTCAGCGAGCCGTTGCGGGCGGCATTGGCCGAGCCCCAGCGCCCGATCTGCTCGTTGCCCGGCGAGGCCGAGGCCGGCCAGGTCCACTGGATCATGTCGAAATCGTAGGCCGACAGGCGCCGCCAATACTGCACGTCGTCGATCAATCGCACGGAGACCGCGATGCCGAGCCGGGCAAGCGATTGCGCATAGTTGAGCGCAAGCCGCTCCTGCGGCCTGCTGGTGACGGTGATCTCGAAGGCGAAGGGCTCAGCCCTGCCGTTGCGCAGCACGCCGTCCTGAAGCGCGTAGCCGGCGGCCTTGAGCAGGCTGAGCGCCTTGCGCGCCTGCTCGCGGTCGCGGCCGGAGCCGTCGGTCTCCGAGGGGCGCCAGCTTCCGGCGAGGATGTCCTCGCGCACGGCGCCCGGAAAGGCGGCGAGCAGGGCCTTCTCCCGGCCATCGGCAGGAACGCCGAGCGCCGAGAGGTCCGAATCGGAGAAGAAACTGCCGGCCCGGCGATAGACGCCATGGAACAGGTTGCGGTTGACCCATTCGAAGTCGAACAGCAGGCCCAGCGCCTCGCGCACCCGGACATCGGCGAAGATCGGCCGGCGCGTATTGAAGACGAGGCCGGTCATGCCCTTTGGCGTGTCGAAATGCAGGGTTTCCTGCCGGATGCGCCCGTCATGCACGGCCGGCACGTCGTAGCCGGTCATCCAACGCGTCGGATCGCCCTCGATGCGGACATCGTAGAGCCCGGCCTTGAACGCCTCGAAGAGCGCATTCGAGTCCCGGTAGAAATCGTAGCGGATCTCGTCGGCATTATAGAGCCCGCGCGTGAGCGGATGATCCTCGGCCCAGAAATCCTTGCGCCGCCGCAGCACGAGCGATTCGCCGGGACGGACCTCCTCGACGGCGTAGGGGCCGGAGCCGAGCGCCGGCTTGAAGCTGGTTTCGCCGAAAGTCTCGGCATTGGTCGCGTGCTTCGCGAAGATCGGCATCGCGCCGATCACCAGCGGCAATTCGCGATTGGAGCCGTCGCCGAGCTCGAATTCGACGCGCCGGGGCGAGGGCGCCGCGACCCTGGTCACGCGGCCGAGGCTGGAGCGATGGAACGGCTTGCCCTTCGCCTTCAGCATCTCGAAGGTGAAGATCACGTCCTCGGCCGTGACCGGCCTGCCGTCCGAAAAGCGCGCGCGCTCGTCGATCTCGAAGGCGAGCTGCTTGCGGTCGGCATCGAGCGAAACGCCGGAGGCGAGCAGGCCATAGGCCGTGAAAGGCTCGTCCGCCGAGCGGTAAAGCAGGCTCTGCTGGACATATTTGGGCACGGCATCGGGCGCGACGCCGAGCACGACGAGGGGATTGAGGCTGTCGAAGGTGCCCTGGATGCCCATGACGATGCGCCCGCCCTTGGGCGCCTTGGGGTCGGCATAGGGCAGATGCGCGAAGCCGGGCGGCAGGGCCGGCAGGCCATGCATCGCGATGGCATGCCGCAGCGGGCCCGAATCGGCCAACGCCTCGCGGCCGCGCGCCAGGACGGCGAACGGGGCCAAAGCCAGTAGAAGGTTGACCCCTCGACGGCTCACCGCCTGGGGCAATTGAAGAAATTCCATCACGCGACCTGATTCCCTGCGCAAGAATAGCATGGGAGCAGCAGGGTCACGCAGCTATTCGGGCTGGAATCCTCGGGGCGAACTCGCTAAAGGCGAGGGCAAGGTGTCATTCAAACGCCTCAATCAGCCTTGATGTGCACGGCTTGCGATGGCCTGCGCCCCATGCGATTGGGCCATCAGCGGTGACGCGCGCGGCTTGCGAAGTCGTGATCCCGAATTCGCTTGGTAAGGAAAGACAAGAATGTCCGCTTCGTATCGCCTGTCATCTCGTGCGCTTGGCCTCGTGCTCAGCACGGCCATCGGCTTTGCGCCCGTCGCGGGCTTCGCCCAGGCTCCGGCGCAGCGCCCGGCGACGCCGACCCGCCCGGCTGCGCCGGCCCAGCAGCCTGCCGCTCCCGCCCAGCCCGGCGCAGCCGCCGGCCCGACCGTCGTCCAGGTCAAGCCCGAGCCTTCGCAGACGAGCTGGACCAAGGTCTGCGGCAAGGACCAGGGCGCCAACAAGGAAATCTGCTACACCACCCGTGACTTCGTCTCGGACCAGGGCCAGCCGGTGCTCGCCGTCGCGGTCTATGACGTCAAGGGCGACGCCAACAAGATCGTGCGCTTCCTGATGCCGCTCGGCCTGCTTCTGCAGCCCGGCATCCGCTTCGGCGTCGATAATGCGCAGCCGACCGGCGGCCGCTATGCCATCTGCTTCCCGAACGGCTGCTTCGCCGAGGCGCAGGTCAAGGACGACTTCATCAATGCGATGCGGAAGGGCACCAACCTGAACGTCAGCGTCCAGAACCAGGGCGCCCGCGAGCTGACCTTCACCATCCCGCTGGCCGATTTCGCCAAGGGCTTCGACGGCGCCGCGATCGATCCGAAGGTGCTCGAGGACCAGCAGAAGCAGCTCCAGGACGAGCTCGCCAAGCGCCAGGAAGAGCTGCGCCAGCGCCTCGGCGCCGGCGGCGCTGCCGCTCCGGCTCCGGGCGCCGCGCCCGCGACCCCGCCGAAGCCCTGAGCGACGGCGCGACCGCCTGAAACAGAAAAGGCCGGTCCCTCGCGGGACCGGCCTTTTTCTTTGGGACAGCCAGGGTCTGTGGACGGTTGCCGGATGATTCTGGTCAGCCCTTTGTCATTCTGGGGCTTCGCGCAGCGAAGAACCCGGAATCCACGACCGGGTGGGCCACTCGCAACCGAACACTTGATGTTCCGCCCAGTCGCGGGTTCCGGGTTCGCGCCTGCGGCGCGCCCCGGAATGACAATCTTGGGTTACGAAAGACCGCCGAGCTCAGTTCAGATCGGCGCGGTCCAGCTTGTAGCGGCCCTTGCGGTCGCGGCGGAAGAATTCCTTGGCGCGGGGATGGCGCACGGGCGCGCCGGAATCGTCGTCGACGAGGTTCTGCTCGGAGACATAGGCGACATATTCGGCCTCCTCGTTCTCGGCGAAGAGGTGGTAGAAGGGCTGGTCCTTCGACGGGCGCATGGCTTCCGGAATCGCCATCCACCACTCCTCGGTGTTCGAGAAGACCGGGTCGACGTCGAAGATCACGCCACGGAACGGGTAGATGCGGTGCTTCACCACCTGCCCGATCCTGAACTTGGCCGAACGCGCTTCCATGACAAATCCATCTTGCGCCGGCCGATGCACCGCCGGCTTAGGTCTTGCCGCCTTGCTTAAGCAATGCGTCCTAAATGCGTCGAAATCAATCGATTGAGACCGTTTGTCCCATCACATTCCGTAGCGCTGCGCCATATCCGGGTCCCGTGCGGCGACCTGGGCGGCGAGGTCTACGATCACCTTCGCCTGCTTCCAGGTGGCGTCGTCCTGCATCTTGCCGTCGATCATCACGGCGCCGGAGCCGTCCGGCATCGCCTCCAGAATCCGCTTGGCGAAGCCGACCTCGGCCGGATCGGGACTGAAGACGCGCTTGGCGATGGCGATTTGCGAGGGGTGCAGCGTCCAGGCGCCGGCACAGCCGAGCAGGAAGGCGTTGCGGAACTGCGCCTCGCAGGCCGCCTCGTCGGCGAAATCGCCGAAGGGGCCGTAGAACGGCTTGATCCCGGCTGCGGCGCAGGCGTCGACCATCTTGGCGAGCGTGTAGTGCCAGAGGTCCTGTTGCGCGACAGCGCGAGGACCGCCATCGGGGGAGGGGTCGGCGATGACCTTGTATTCGGGGTGGCCGCCGCCGACGCGGGTCGTCTTCATGGCGCGCGAGGCGGCGAGGTCGGCCGGGCCGAGGCTCATGCCGTGCATGCGTGGCGAGGCGGTGGCGATCGCCTCGACATTCTTCACGCCCTCCGCCGTCTCCAGGATGGCGTGGATCAGGATCGGCTTGCGCAGCAGATGCCGTGCCTCGAACTGGGCAAGGAGCTGGTCGACATAGTGGATGTCCCAAGGCCCCTCGACCTTCGGCACCATGACCACATCGAGCTTGCCGCCGATCTCGCCCATGATCGCGGTGATATCGTCGAGGAACCACGGCGAATTCAGAGCATTGACGCGTGTCCACAGGCCGGTCTTGCCGAAATCGACCGCCTTGCCCATGGTGATGAAGCCGTCGCGTGCCGCCTGCTTGGCCTCGACCGGGATCGCATCCTCGAGATTGCCGAGCACGATATCGACCTGTCCGGCGAGCTCGCCGACCTTGGCACGGACCTTCTCCAGATGCGGCGGGACGAAATGGATCATCCGTTCGAGCCGCAGCGGCAATTCGCGGAAAGGCTCAGGCGCGCCGATCGCGAGCGGGCGGAAGAACTGGCGCGGCGTCCTGGTCGTCATCGGCGGCTCCATGCTGCAATGCAGCGACTGTGGCCGAGACCATACGCGCCGTCCATGGTTCTTTCGGCGGCAGGTAGGCTGGAATGCCTAGGCCATTAATCCTATGGGCGTTGATGGGGAATATTTCCTAGGTATCTCGTCCCTTCGTTGCGCCGAGGGAGGGCAAGCACGCAGCAAAAGCCCTTGCCGCCTCCGAGCCATGCGCTAGATGCAGATGTCCGCCGGGTTCGGGTCGAAAGCGGGCGCCTTCATCGCAGGACGAAAACGCCACCGATGGCCGACCTCCTCAGCATCTTCAATCTGGTCGCGCCGTTCTTCGGGCTGATCCTGCTGGGATTCGCGATCGGCCGCTACAAGCAGTTGCCGGAGGAAGGGCTCGCCTGGCTGCAGTTCTTCCTGATCTATGTCGCGCTGCCGCCACTGTTCTACCGCCTGATCGCCGACAAGCCGCTGAGCGAGCTCGCCAACTGGAAGTTCATCGCCGGCACGACCTTCGCCACCTTTTGTGCTTTCAGCCTGTCGCTGGCGATCGGGTTGAAGGCTGCCAAGGGCGACCTGCCGCAGGCGGTGATGCAAGGCGTCGCCGGGGCCTATTCCAATATCGGCTATATGGGCCCGCCCTTGATCCTGGCGGCGCTGGGGCCCGAGGCGAGCGCGCCGGTCGTCCTGATCTTCGTCTTCGACAGCGTCCTGCTGTTCTCGCTCGTGCCGTTGCTGATGGCGGTTGCCGGCGTCGAGAAGAAGAGCCTGCTCGCCACCGCCGGCGAGGTGGTCTGGCGCGTGCTGACCCATCCGTTCAACGTCGCGACGCTGGCCGGTGTGCTCGCGAGCTATCTCAAGTTCGAACTACCGGTGGCGCTCGACCGGATGGTTTTGTGGCTGTCGCAGGCTGCGGCGCCCTGCGCGCTCTTCCTGCTCGGCGTCACCGTTGCGCTCCGCCCGATGAAGCGGATGCCGGCCGGCGTCCCGGCACTGGTCTTCATCAAGCTCCTGCTGCACCCGCTTTTGGTCTGGGTGCTGCTCTCGGCCATCGGCGGCATCCCGACAAACTGGATCTACGCCGCGATCATCATGGCGGCGCTGCCGCCGGCGCTGAACATCTTCGTCATCTCGACGCAATACAAGGTCGGGGTCGAGCGCGCCTCGGCCTGTATCCTCGTCGGCACCATCGTCTCGATGGTCACGCTCTCGGGCTTCCTGTGGCTGGTGAAGACGGGCAGGATAGCGGCTGATCTGTTTCATTGAGAGCCTGTTTGGAAAAGCAAGCCCTCACCCTGAGGAACCTTCCAAATCGGCCCGCGCGATAGGAATCCGGATGCTGCCGCTGGACGACCTGCTGGTCCTCGATTTCTCGACGCTCCTGCCCGGCCCTCTGGCGAGCCTCTTCCTCTCCGAGGTCGGCGCGCGCGTCATCAAGATCGAGCGGCCGGGCGGCGAGGACATGCGCGGTTTTCCGCCGCGTTTCGGCGAGACGGCGGCGCCCTTCGCGGTGCTCAATCGCGGCAAGGACTCGGTCGAGCTTGACTTGAAGGCGCCTGACGCGCTCGCACGGCTGACCCCGCTGATCGCGAAGGCGGATATCCTGATCGAGCAGTTCCGGCCGGGCGTGATGGAGCGGCTCGGTTTCGGCCATGAGGCGCTGAAGGCGATCAATCCGCGCCTGATCTATTGCTCGATCAGCGGCTATGGCCAGCATGGCCCGCGGGCGCAGGAGGCCGGGCACGACATCAACTATCAGGCGCTCGGCGGTCTGCTCGGCCAGTCGCTCAAGCGCGGCGAGCCGCCGCCTTTGCCGCCGCCGCTCGTCGCCGACATCGCTGGCGGCACCATGCCGGCGGTGCTCAACATCCTGCTGGCCTTGCGCCAGCGCGACCGGACGGGCCAAGGCTGCCATCTCGACATCGCCATGGCCGATGCGATGCCGACCTTCGCTTGGTATGGGCTGGCACAGGGGCAGGTGACCGGCTCCTTTCCCGATGGCGGTGAGGGCCTGCTGACCGGCGCAAGCCCGCGCTACGGGCTCTATGCCACCGCCGACGGCTGGTTCCTCGCGGTCGGCGCGATCGAACCGAAATTCTGGCAGAGCTTCTGCGAAGGCATCGGCCTCGACGAGAGGCTGCGCGACGACCGCCGCGATCCAGAAGCGACGCGGGCCGGCATTGCCGCCATCATCGCCAGCGAGAGCGCAACCTACTGGCGCGCGCTGGTCGAGCCGCTCGATTGTTGCTGCACGGTGGTGCGGACGCTGGAGGAGGCGGTCTCCGACCCGCAGATGAGCGCTCGCGGCCTGCTCGATGCCCAGGTCGAGGAGCCCGGTGGTCGGCGCCTCGTCTCGACGCCGTTGCCGCTGGCGCCAGTCTTCCGTGAGCAGGCGGCAGGGTTGCGGAAGGTCGCGGCGAGCGGGGCGGATACGCGGAAAATTTTGGGCGAGGCCTGACGAACGGTTGTCATTCCGGGGCTTCGCGGAGCGAAGAACCCGGAACCCACGACTGGGCGAGCGGCTCGCAACCCGACACTGAATGTCTCACCCGGTCGTGGGTTCCGGGTTCGCACCTGCGGTGCGCCCCGGAATGACAATCGTTCGACGCAGTCGTGATCGAGTGCCGACCAGCGTCTAGCGCGTCGCGCCGCCGGCCAGCCCCTGCCGCATCACCAGCCGCCTGAGCGGCCCGATCCGCGACAATGCCAGCAGGCCGGCGCCGCGCATCAGGTCGGCCGGCAGCATATCGGTCAGCAGCGTGCGGTTGAGTATGTCGACGGCTCCGGTGCGCAGCCGGACATCGGCCTGCCGCGCCCCGTCGTAATCGGCGATGACGCTCGGCGCGCCGGCATCCGTCGCGCCCGCGAGGGCCTCGCCCAAGGCCGCCACATCGCGCAGGCCGAGATTGAGCCCTTGCGCGCCGATCGGCGGGAAGACATGCGCGGCCTCGCCGATCAGCGTCATCCGCCCGGCGCCGAAGCGTTCGACCGAGAGCCCGCCCATCGGCACCTTGCCGCGCGGACCCGAGACCGTCATCGCACCCAGCAGCGACTGCACCTGTCGCTCGACCCGCAGAGCGAAGGCCGCATCATCGAGCGCGATGAGAGCCGGAGCCTCCTCGGGATCGACGAGCCAGACCAGCGAGGAGCGCCGGCCGGGCAGGGGCACGATCGTGCAGGGGCCTTTGCGCGTGTGGAACTCGGTCGAGGTTTCCCGATGGTCTCGGGCGTGCTCGAAGATCGCGGTCAGCGCGACCTGCGGATAGCGCCAGTCGCGGCTTTCGATGCCGGCCGCCGCGCGCACCTGCGAGTTGCGCCCGTCCGCGCCGACGACGAGCCGGGCCTTCAGCGGTGCGAAGCCTTCGCCGGAGAGGCGCACGCCGTCGGCTTCCGGCTCGATGGCGCGGACGAAGCCGGGGATCATGCGCAAGCCGGCCAGCGCATTCGCTTTCTCGGCGAGAAGCCCGGTCAGGTCGGCATTCTCGATATTCCAGCCGAAGGCCTCAAGCCCGATCTCGGATGCCCGGAACTCGACCGGCGGCTGGCGGAACAGGCTGCCGCTGTCATCGACCAGCCGCATGACCTCGAGCGGCGCGGCCTTCTCCAGCAAGGCCTCCTGCACGCCGAGCTCGGCCAGCATCCGCCAGGAGCCGTCGAGCAGGGCGACCGTGCGCCCGTCGCGCGGCGTCGCAACCGGGCCGAGCAAGGCGACGCTACGCCCTTCGCGGCTTAGCGCCAGCGCGGCCGCCAAGCCTACGGCGCCGGCGCCCACGATGGCGATATCGACCTGATCGGCAATGTCCGTGCTCATCGCTCTTGGCTAGCCGATGCGCGGCGTCTTGGCCACGGGCCGCAAAGTCGCAAGGTGCGTTCTGCGTTGGGCACGGATGCCTTTCCGGCACGATGAATTATGGTCAGGCATCCATCCGTAGGAGATGCCATTCATGGTCAAAGCCATTCGCGCCCACAAGACCGGCGGCCCCGAGGTTCTGCAGTTCGACGACGTCACCCTGCCGCAGCCGGGTCCCGGCGAAATCCTGATCCGCAACCGGGCGATCGGCCTGAATTTCATCGATACCTATTTCCGCTCAGGTCTGTATCCCGCGCCGCAGCTGCCCTTCACGCTGGGTAACGAGAGCGCCGGCGACGTGCTCGCCGTCGGCCCCAATGTCACCGAATTCAAGCCCGGTGACCGCGTCGCGGTGGTCGCAGGCCTCGGCGCCTATGCCGAGGAGCGTATCGTGCCGGCGGCTTCCGTCGTGGCGCTGCCCGAGGGGATTTCCTACGAGGCCGCCGCCAGCATGCTGCTCAAGGGGCTGACGGCCGAATACCTGCTGCACCGGACCTACAAGGTGAAGCCGGACGACACGATCCTCGTCCATGCCGCGGCCGGCGCGACCGGCCTTATTCTCTGCCAATGGGGCAAGGCGCTCGGCGCGACCGTGATCGGCACCGTCGGCTCGAAGGAGAAGGCCGAACTCGCCAAGGCGCATGGCGCCGATCACGTCATCAACTACCGCGAGGAGGATTTCGCGGCACGGGTGAAGGAGATCACCGGCGGCGCGCTCTGCGATGTGGTCTATGACGGCGTCGGCAAGGACACCTTCATGAAGTCGCTGGACACGCTGAAGCCCTTCGGCCTGCTGGCGAGCTTCGGCAACGCTTCGGGTGCGGTCGAGGCCTTCAATCTCGGCATCCTCGCGGCCAAGGGCTCGCTCTATGTCACCCGTCCGACGCTCAACACCCACACGGCCAAGCGCGAGACCATGATCGCGATGGCGAAGAATCTGTTCGAAGCTGTGACGAGCGGCAAGGTCAAGGTGCCGGTCAACGCGACCTTCCCGTTGAAGGATGCGGCCGACGCGCACCGCCTGTTGGAATCGCGCGGGACCACCGGCTCGACGGTGCTGATTCCCTGAGCTCGCTTTCCAAAGCTCGTCATGTCCGGGCTTGAGCGGCATGACGTCGAACGACATTCACGCGATGCGCCCGGGCTCCCGGGCGCATTTTTTGTGGGTTCGTGAACCTGCAGGCATAGCGCCGCGACGAATGGGTATCAGCAGGAGATGCTGACAACCCTTCGAGGTGACGTCATGGCCAACAGGTTTCAGATCGTCGGTTTTCTCTTTGCGACCCTCACCCTCTCGGGCGTCGCCCTGGCTCAGCAGGGTGGAGGCAACGGCAACGGCGGCGGCGGTAGCGACAGCTCTGGTGGGCAGAACGACAACTCCGTCTTCGCCATTCGCCTGCAGGATCACGAGCGTATGCAGGCCCGGGGCGCGGCCAAGGCCGGCGGAGCCAACTGCACGACCTACGCCTGCAACGAACCGCCTCGCCGCGAGCCGCCCCCTCCGGTCGTGACCGCCGAAAGCTGTAGCGACAATCTCCACAGCGTGCGTGACCGCAACGGCCGCGTCGTCCGTCGGATCTGCGAGTTCAGGAACTGACGAACGTTTCGCTCAGACAGCCACGCCGTGAAGATCGTAGGCGTCGGCGCGTTCGATCTTGACCGTAACGATGTCGCCGGCGCGCAGAGGCCGGCGGCTCGCGACATAGACATTGCCGTCGATCTCCGGCGCGTCCCATTTCGAGCGGCCCTTGGCGACCGTCGGTCCTGCCTCGTCGATGATGACCTGGATACGCTTGCCGACGCGGCCCTTGACGATGCGGGTGGAGATTTCCGCCTGCGCCTTCATGAAGCGGTGCCAGCGGGCTTCCTTCACCTCTTCGGGAACGAGATCGAGGCCGAGGTCATTGGCGGGTGCGCCCTTCACCGGCTCGTATTTGAAGGCGCCGACGCGCTCCAGCTTCGCTTCCTTCAGCCAGTCGACGAGGATGTCCATGTCTTCCTCGGTCTCGCCGGGGAAGCCGACGATGAAGGTCGAGCGGATGGCGAGGTCCGGGCAGATGTCGCGCCATTTCCGGATGCGGTCGAGCGTGCGGTCCTGATGGGCCGGGCGCTTCATCGCCTTGAGGACGTTCGGCGAGGCATGCTGGAAGGGGATGTCGAGATAGGGCAGCACGAGCCCTTCCTGCATCAGCGGGATCACCTCGTCGACATGCGGATAGGGATAGACATAGTGCAGGCGCACCCACATCCCCATCTGGCCGAGCTCGCGGGCAAGCTCGAAGAAGCGGGTGCGGATCTCGCGATCCCTGAACATCGAGGGCGCGTACTTGATGTCGAGCCCGTAGGCGCTGGTGTCCTGCGAGATCACCAGCAATTCCTTGACGCCGGCCTTGGCCAGCTTCTCGGCCTCACGCAGCACGTCGCCGATCGGCCGCGAGACGAGGTCGCCGCGCAGCTTCGGGATGATGCAGAAGGTGCAGCGATTGTTACAGCCCTCTGAAATCTTGAGATAGG
>Ga0209368_1000135_pt1 | contig 115808 bp, 99 predicted proteins | sample EBPBio242008_DNA_FD_185862 | JGI IMG/M metagenome (GOLD analysis project Ga0209368, IMG submission 185862) | Wastewater treatment Type I Accumulibacter community from EBPR Bioreactor in Madison, WI, USA - Reactor 1_4/24/2008_ DNA (SPAdes)... | ecosystem: Engineered > Bioreactor > EBPR >...
GGGAGCGCAATGCGGTGGAGCGTTGGTTTGGGTGGGTGAAGCGTTGCCGGCGAGTGGCCACGCGGTACGAGAAGACGGGGCGTAACTACCTCAGTTTCGTGCTTTTCGCCGCCACGATGCATCTCCTACGGTAATGTCCACACACCCTAGAAGCTAAATCGTGCCCGCAGGTTGAAGGTGCGGGGTGTGAGGCGGATCGGCTCACGGGTGAATTTCGCGCCGGTGGACGTGTAGTTGATGGCTACCTCGTTCGTCATATCAAAGACGTTCAGGATCTCGGCCGTGACGGAAAGCAGCGCGCTCGAACGCCCGCGCCGGGTGAACGTGACCTCCTTCGACGCGCCAATGTCGACGCGCTTGTAGGAGTCGTAGCGGGCGCTGTTGCGCGGGCCGGGCACCATATACTCTTGGTCGCCGATGGTAGAGGACGAAACGAGCAGCGGCGTGAACGGATACCCGCTGCCGTAGAGGCCGCGCAGGTGCAGCCGCCACGTCTGGTCGCCGGGGATGTAGTCCTGCACGAAGAGGCTGGCGGTGTGGCGCTGGTCGGTCGGCCGGAAGCGCTCGCCCGCGTTGAGCAGCGTCACAAACGGCTCTTCGAACGTTTCGGTGGCGTGGAGGAAGCCGTAGTTGAACCACGATTCCAGCCCCGGCACAAACTCGCCGCGCACCTGCACGTCGAAGCCGAGCACCCGTCCGTGGGCATCGTTTTCGCCGCTGTACTGCACCTGCACGTTGTCCACGCTGTACGAGATGATCCGGTCGAGCATCTTGGCGTAGGCCTCGGCGCGGAGCCACAGCCGCGTCTGGTTGAAGAAGTGTTCGACCCCGACGACGCCCTGCACCGACCGCTGCGCCCGGAGGTCGCGGTTGAGTGCGCCGAGGATGGTTTCGCCCTGCTTGGGCACGCCGCGCAGCTCTTGGTACGTCGGCGGCTGGTAGTAGACGCCCGCGCTGGCGTTCACGGTCGTCACGGCGGAGGCTTTGTAGCGAAGCCCGAGGCGCGGCGAGACGGTCGTCTCGTCGTTGAAGTCGAAGTAGTCGAGCCGGACGCCCGCCGTCAGCACGGCCCGTTCGGGGTGCGACGGGAACAGGCCGAAGGCGTCTTGGAGGTAGCCGCCGACTTGGAACGCTTCGAGCGTCGCGGCGTCGCGGAGGGTGTCGGAGAGCACCGTGCCCTTCTCGTCGTTGCGGTACCCCGACGATTCGTTCAGCCGGTCGTCGAAGTTCAGCCGTCGGACACTCCACCCGGCCTCCAGCGCATGTTGCCCCGCCGCGAGGCCGTAGCGCCCCTGCCCGGTGAGCGTTTGCACGCGGATGCGGTTGTCGGCGCGCTCGAACGACTCGAACGTTCCGAGCGGGTATTCGTCGCCGTTGCCGGGATCGACCTGCGCCAGAAGCGCCGTGCCGCTCAGGTTGGTCTTTTCGTACTCGTCGGTGTCGAACACCGACACGTCGTGCTCCATCCGCAGCCGCTGGCCGACGGGCGTGACCAACCGAAGGCCGCCGAAATACGTGTCGAAGCCGCTCGTCTCCTCGCCGGTGTAGCGCGTGAACAGGCTCTGGAAGTTGCTCGGGACAGATTGGTTCTGGCTGATGAAGCCGAAATACGTCTTGCGCGAGCGCGGTTCAAGCGCGAACGCGTGGCGCACCGCCGCGCCGATGGCTTCCACCCGCACGCCCTTCGTGCCGATGGGAATCGTCACCGCCGCCTGCGCGTCCGTAAACTCCGGCGCGTAGCGGCCCTGCGTGGCTTGCGTGCCGAAGAGCCGCCCGGCCTGCGCCCGGCGCACGCCCACGGCCACGCCCGCCCGCCCGACTGGCCCCCACACCGCCGCGCCCGCATCGAGCGTCGAAACGCCCACCGCGCCGTGCCAGTCGTCGCCGGCTTCGGGCGCGTGGTAGCGGACGTCCAGCGCCGACGAGAGCTTGCCGCCGTAGCGCGCCGGGAAGCCGCCGGCGTAAAGCGTCAGGCTTGCCGAAAGGTCGGGGTTCATCAGCCCGAGGCCCTCCTGTTCGCCCTGTTTGGGCCGAAACGGCAGGTAGACTTCGTAGCCGTTGAGGAACAGCAGGTTTTCCGAGACGCCGCCGCCGCGCACCGAAAACTGGTTCGAGATCTCGTTGTTGGCCGCCACGCCCGGCAGTACCCGCACGGCTTGGAAGACGCTGCGGAACGGCGCGGGCAGGTTCGTCACGTCTTCGGGCTGAAGCTCGAACACCCCGGCCCCCTCGGCGCGGGCCGTCACTTCCACGCCTTCGCCTTCGGCGTCGGTGGGGCGGAGACGGACGTTCAGCAGCGTCGGGCGTTCGCGACGCACGGTCACGCTGTCGTACACCGGCGCGTAGCCGATGGCCGAGATGCGAAGACGGTAGCGCCCGTTGGGCAGGCGGAGCGCAAAGCGCCCGTCGGCGTCGGCAGACGTGCCGTAGGCGGTGCGTTCGACCAGCACCGTCGCACCCGGCACCGGTTCGTCGCCGGGTGCGGAGACGCGGCCCACCACTTGCCCCCAACTTTGGGCCGTGGCGACAGATGGAGCAAGCAAGCACACGCCCGCGAAGAGCGTCGGAAAGATCGCCGGAAAGAAGCGCATTCGGAGGGCCGCGTACGGGCGGCGTGGGTTACGGAGACGGCGTACCGAACGGCAATAGGCGGCGAATCGTTGCGTAGGCCCCCAAGGTACGTCACGCCGCGCCGCAATCACCCAGTCAGGGTCTCGCCAGACGCCCTGACTGGGTGTCCGAATCGCTGGGCGCGGAAGCCTTCGGGGCGACAGGGCGTTAGAAGCGGGTCTCCGCTGTGTACCGATGCCCGATTCCGAACCGCTCGACCTCGCCCCCGAAGCTACCGTGCCCTCCGGCGACGGCCACGCCGAACCCGCTGCGTCGCCGGTGCCGTTCTCGGTGCCGCGTGCCACGCACCCGCGCCCGGTGCCCAAACGCGCCCGCGTCGACCACCCGAGCCTGTTCTTCAACCGCGAACTGTCGTGGCTGGACTTCAACTGGCGCGTGCTCGCCCAGTCGTTCGACGACCGCACGCCGCTGCTCGAACGCCTGCGTTTTCTGGCCATCGCGGCCAGCAACTTCGACGAGTTCTTCCGCAAGCGCGTGGGGGCGCTCAAGATGCAGCACGCCGCCGGGGTGGCGAGCCGCACGCCCGACGGCCGTACGCCGGAGCAGCAACTGGTGCTCTGCCGCTCGTCGGCGCTGACGTTTTTCGAGACGATGAACGCGACGTGGCAGCACACGCTCGCGCCGCTCTTGGCAGAGCACGGCGTGGAGATCGTGGCGTACGAGCGCCTCGACGCCGAGGAGCGCCGCCGCCTCGACCGCCACTTCCAGCAGCACGTCTTCCCCGTCCTCACGCCGCTGGCCGTCGATCCTGGTCACCCGTTCCCGTTCATCTCCGACCTGAGCCTGTCGTTCGCCGTGCAGCTGCGCCACCCGAAGCGCGGCACCGAGCACTTCGCGCGGCTGAAAGTCCCCACCGCCCGCGGCCGCTGGCTCGCGCTCGACGAGCCGCATCGGTTTTTGCCGCTCGAAGACCTGATCCGCCACAACATGCCGGATCTGTTTCGCGGAATGGAGATCGTGAGCGCCCACCTGTTCCGCATCACCCGCAGCGTGGAAACCGGACGCGACGACGACGACGACGACGGCGAGACGCTGGTCGAGATCATCGAAGACGAGCTTCGCGAGCGCCGGTTTGCGCCGGTCGTTCGCCTCGAAGTCGAAGCGTCGATGCCGTCGCCGGTGCGGGCGCTCCTTCAGGAGGAACTCGGCCTGAGCGCTGGCGACGTGTACGAGTCCGAAACGCTGCTCGATCTATCGGGGCTAATGCCGCTGGCGAACCTTCCGCTGCCCGACCTCCAGTTTCCGTCGTTTGAACCCGTCGTGCCGGTGCGGCTGAGCCGGAGCCGCGACACCTCCGACGGCATCTTCGGCGTCATTCGCGAGGGCGATTTGCTCGTGCACCACCCCTTCGAGTCGTTTAGGGGAAGCGTGCAGCGGTTTTTGGAAGAAGCCGCCGCCGACGAGCAGGTGGTGGCGATCAAGCAGACGCTCTACCGCACCTCCGACGACAGCCCCATCGTGGCGGCGCTGATGCGGGCCGCCGAGGCCGGCAAGCAGGTGGCCGTGCTGGTCGAGGTGCAAGCGCGGTTCGACGAGGCCAACAACCTCGAACACATCGAACGGCTCGAAAAGGCGGGTGTGCACGTCACCTACGGCGTCGTCGGGCTGAAAACCCACGCCAAAGTGATTCTCGTCGTGCGCGAGGAAGAAGACGGCCTGCGCACCTACAGCCACTTCGGCACCGGCAACTACCACCCGCGGACGGCCCGCTTGTACACCGACCTTGGGCTGTTCACCGCCCGCCCCGAACTCGGCTCCGACCTCGTAAACCTCTTCCACTACCTCACCGGCTACGCGCCCGAGCAGCACTACAAGCGGCTGCTGGTGGCCCCACGCGACGTGCGGAAGGCGTTCATCGATTGCATCCGTCTGGAGGCGGCGGCGGCGCGGCGCGGCGAGCCGGCGCGGATCGTCGCCAAGATGAACGCCCTCGACGACGTGCCGATCATCGAGGAACTCTACAAAGCGAGCGCCGCCGGGGTCGAGATCGACTTGATCATTCGTGGGCACTGCCGTCTCCGGCCCGGCCTCGAACGCTTTTCCTCAACCATCCGCGTCCGCAGCATCCTCGGCCGCTTCTTGGAGCACAGCCGCGTCTTCTACTTCGAGAACGGAGGCGAACCCCGCGTGTTTATCGGCTCGGCGGATTGGCAGCGCCGCAACCTCGACGACCGTGTGGAGACGATTGTCGAGGTGGACGACGAGAAGGTGCGCAACCGGCTTGTCCGGCTGCTCGGCCTCTGCCTCGACGACACGCGCCAAAGCTGGACGCTCGCCGAAGACGGCACCTACACGCTGCTTTACCCCAAAACCGAAGCGGAAGCCGTTGGCATCCACAACCGGCTGATGGAGCGCGCTCACCTTCGTAAAATCGAGGAAGATGCGCCGTGGGACATCGGGTAGGTTTGCGCGGTGAACTTCGGGCGACGTGCCGGTTTTTGCTCGAAGCTCGGCCTTCAGCTCACCAGCGACGAATCGGATGTGCCGAAGTCGGGCGGGAAGTCCTCGATGCCGAAGCTTGTGCCCACCGAAAGCGCCGCCGCCACCATCGGCGCGTCGCGCGGGACGAGGCGGACCTTGTCCACCACCTCCGAGAGCGGGACGGTCTGGAGTTGGTTGTCGCGCAGTGCCACCATCTGACCGAATCGACCCTTGGCGACGAGGTCGGCGGCATACGAGCCAAAGGCGGTGGCGAGCGTGCGGTCGTAGGCCGACGGGGTGCCGCCGCGCTGGATGTGGCCGAGCACGGTGGTGCGTACTTCCGAGCGGATGCGCTCGCGCAGCGCCGCTTCGAGCTGGTAGCCAATTCCGCCGAGCCGCACCGGGTCGGGACGGCCTTCGATGCGCTCTTGCACTGTAAGTGTGCCGCCCTCCGGCATCGCGCCCTCGGCAACGCAGATCAGCGTGAACGACCGGCCGCGCATCTCCCGGTCGCGCACGACGCGCACGATCTCGTCCATGTGGTACGGAATCTCCGGGATCAGGATCACGTCCGCGCCGCCTGCCACGCCTGCGTAGAGCGCAATCCAGCCGGTGTAGCGCCCCATCGTCTCCAAGATCATCACCCGCTGGTGGCTTTGGGCCGTCGTGTGGAGCCGGTCGAGCGCCTCGGTGGCTACACCAACCGCCGTGTCGAATCCGAAGGTGCGATCCGTTCCAACGATGTCGTTGTCGATGGTCTTGGGAACGCCAATGCAGTTGAGGCCAATGTCCTGAAAGCGCGCGGCGATGCCCATCGTGCCCTCGCCTCCAATCACCACGAGCGCGTCGAGGTTGAGCACTTTTTCGGCGTACCGGACGATCTCGTGCGACACGTCGGCCCCGCCGCGTTTGGCGTAGCGGAACGGGTCGGCGCGGTTGGATGTGCCGAGGATCGTGCCGCCGGTGGTCAGGATGCCCGACACGTCGTGGTACGATAGCGGGCGAGGGCGGCGTTCGATCAGGCCGAGGAAGCCGTCTTCGAAGCCGAGCACCTCGGCCTTGTGCTGCGTGATCAGGCTCTTGGTAACGGAGCGGATCACGGCGTTGAGGCCCGGCGCGTCGCCGCCGCCGGTGAGCACGCCCACGCGAAGCCGTTTGGACATCAGGAGGTCGGGAGGGTGAACTTCAAAGGTACGGATTTTAGCTCCGCCACTCCGTTGACCTTTCGTGACGGAAGCCCTTCCAGGCGGGCAGCTTGAGAGGAGCTTACCGCTTCTTGGAGAGGCGCACTTCCGAGCGCGTGCCCGAGGTGCGGAACGCCACATCGTCCATCAGCCGATGCATCAGGTGGACGCCGAGGCCCCCCTTGCGGCGTTCTTGGGCGGCTTGTTCGAGCGGCGGCGGCGTCCGGTAGCGCGCCGGGTCGAAGGCGTTGCCGTCGTGGAGCAGCCGGATCACGAACTGCTCGGTGGTGGTGCGGGCCGCGACGGTGAACGCATGGCCGGATTCGCCGCCGTAGGCGTGCTTGACGATGTTGGCCGCCGCCTCGTCAACGGCCAAGACCACCTGCATCACCTGCGCGTCGTTCAGCCCAGCCGCACGCGCGTGCGCCTCCACAAACCGGCGAACCGATTCAAGCGACGCCGTGGCGGCGGGCACGTTCAGGCGGTGCGGGAGACGGGGCATCAGGCCTCGGGTTCGTAGGGCAGGGCGAAGCGTTCGAGCGCTTCGTCTTCTGTCTCGGTGATGTGGAGCAGAAAGGGAAAGCCGAGCAGGTCAAATACGGTAAACACGTTGGGCTGGAGCGCCGCGATCTTGATGTCGCCGCCGCGTTCGCGCACGTCTTCGAGGTAGGCCATGAAGACGCCCAAGCCTGCGGACGAGATGTAGACGAGGCCGGTGCCGTTGATGAGCAGGTTGTAGGATCCGTCGGCCAAGGCCTTTTGGAACGCCGCCTCGAGTTCGGCGGCGGTGTGCGCGTCGAGTTCGCCGGTGAGGTCGAAAACGCGCACCTCGCGCTCGGGCGCGACGTGCGTGCGGAAGCCCACGGAAAAGTTGCTCATAGCGTCAGGGGAAGATCGGATGGGACGAAGGTAGCGCTTGGCGGAGCGTTGTGCCCCACCGGGCCAAGCCATACGAGCACCAGCAGCGTGAGATCGTCGGCGTAGGGTTCGCCGCGCAGGAAATCGTGCAGGTCACCCAAGATGGCTCGGTGCAGCCGGCTGGCGTCTTGGCAGCGGTGGCACGAGGCGGCTTCGACGAGGCGTTCGTAGCCGTACTCTTCGCCCTCGGGGTTGCGGCTCTCCACGAGGCCGTCGGTGTAGAGCACGAGCGCGTCGCCGGGGCCGAGCGCCACGGTGGTCTCGCGCAGTACCCGGTCGAATGCACCGCCGTGGTCGAGACCGAGGCCAAGGCCGGAGGGGCGGACGAGCACGGGTGGGCCTCCGGCTTCGTGTACATGAAGCGCCGGGCAATGGCCGGCGCGGGCGAGCGTGACCGTGCCGCTCTCGGGGTCAAACAGCGCGTAGAGCGCCGAGACGAACGTGCCGGGGGCGAGCGTGAGGGCACGGTGGGCACGGCGCAGGAATGCCGACGGGCTGGCGGTGTCGCGGGCGACGGCCCGGAACACGCCCTTCATCTCGGCCATGTAGAACGCTGCGGACGTACCCTTGCCCGACACGTCGGCCACGATCAGACCCAGCCGCCCGTCGTCAAGCACGAGCGCGTCGTAGTAGTCGCCACCCACTTCGAGTGCTGGGACGCTCGACGCGTACAGGTCTACCCGGGGCAGCTGGGGGAGCTGCTGAGGCAGCAGCCGTTGCTGCACCGAGCGGGCGATGTCGAGTTCGCGCTCCAGCCGTTCTTTTTCGACGCGGGACTTGAAGAGCCGAGCGTGATCGAGCGCCAGCGCAGCCTGCGCAGCCACGCCTTGCAGCGCCTTTCGGTCGTCGGAGGCAAAACCAAACGGTTCGGTGCGGGCGGCGAAGAGCATGCCGAGCACGTCGCCCTCGCGGGCCACGAGCGGCACGGCGAGCAGGCTGCCCACGGGCACGCCGAGGCGGTGGCGTACGCGGAGATCGGCAAGGGCCTCGTCGAGCTGTACGGGCAGGCGTTCGGGGGATAGGTCGGCGAGAAACGCGGAGGCGTCCACAACCTTTGCCGCGTCCTCGACGGGCACGTTTTCGGCTGCGACAACGACGGGCGCGAGCGTCGTCTCGTCCACCAGCGCCAGCCACGCCCGGTCCGCCACGCCGCCCTTGACAGAAGCTTCGACGATCGCGTCGGCGAGTTGCTGCGTGTTGAAGGCCTGCCCAATGAGGCGGCTAAATTCCGTAAAGGCCATCCGGCCGCCCTCGCGCCGTTCGAAGTCGGTGGACGTGGGGAGGTGGAAGACGAGCAGCAGGAATGCCGCCAATCCGTAGATCATCCCGAAGGCGAGAATGCCTTTGGTGAACGCCGCAAGGCCGGGGCTAAAGCGCTCGGCAAACGGCCCGGAAACCAGCGTGTTGAACGTCCGCTGCACCGTGTCGGCAGCGTCGGCAGACGGTGCAATCTTGACGTTGATCGCCACGATCACGGCCACGAGCGCCAAAACGGTGATGAGCGTGAACAGCTTCTCTCGAAACGTCAGGTAGACGATCCACGAGAGACGTACAACATTTAGGCCGATAAGCGCAGCCACCACGATGCCCATGCCGGTGTCGAGGTACGTCTGCCACGGCTCGGCGACGTACGGCAGCACGAACTCGGTCGCCAGCGCGTTCACGACCAGCCCAGCCACCAGCCACCGCCAGAACCGCGCTGCCAGCGGAGTGCGCCGCCACAGCACAAAGTCGCGCAGCCGCACCAGCACGAACAACGCCACCACGAAGCCCACCAGCGATGCCACAAGCATCAGCAGGAGCGTGCGCGGCGACGCTGGCGCACCGTTTTTAAGGAAGCCAAACCCTGCGCGTTCGTCGGGGGGGATGCCGCCGGGCACGAGCATCCATTCGAGCAGTATCCCAAAGACAAAGGCGACGGCCACCACGAGCACGAGCGCCCAAAGCGTGTGCGGACGGGGTTCGCTGGTGCGCCCCATGGCGTGCGTGGCGACCAGCCCGACGCCGCCAAAACCCGCCAGCACCGCCAGCCCGTGCAGCAGGTCGAGCAGCATCGGCAAGGGACGGCCCGACAGCAGTGCCGTCGTTTGCAGCGCCAAAGCCAGTGCCAGTCCGAATCCCGCCACAAGCAGCAGCACCAGACGCCGCCGAGGGCGACGTACCACCGCCACGAGGGCGCGGTCTAAACCGAACGATCCGGGACTGTTCATACCCGCGCCGCTACGCACCGTCCGGTGTCGGGGTTGCGTTGCCGAGGACATTCGTGTCCTGCGGTAACTTCCCGCCCGGCCCGCCGTACCGCACCTACGGTACCCGCTCAGCCCAATGCGTCGCTCTTTTCGCTCCCTCTTGCTCGTTCTCGTCGTCTTGGCCGTCGGGCTGGTCGTCTGGCGCATCGCGTCGGGGCCGGAGATACCCGTCGGGCAGGCCGGCTTGCACGACATGAACACGTTCCGCCTTTACGGCCAAACCGTCACGCTGGATGCCCCGGCGCGGGTGGCGGTGGAGGCAGTAGGCTCGGTCGGCGCAACCGATACGCTGGAAGCGACGGCGTGGCTGCTCGACGCGGCCTCGCGCCGGACGGTGTGGGCGATGGACGCGAAGCCGGGCAAACGTCTTGCCGGTACGCTCGTGCGCACCAGCGACACGCTTGACCTGCCCGCAGGAACGTACGAACTGTACTTCAGCACTCTGGGTACTTCCCGGCGAGGCCGTAGCCTGGTGGATCGTGTGTTCAGCCGCGAAGCCCAATGGCGCAACGATGCCGGTCGCTGGTATGTGACGCTCGCTACCGTTGGCGGCGGTACGCTGTCTTCGGAGCGCCTCAACGACGAACGCCTCGTGACCGGACGCCTCGCCGAAAACGCCTCGGATGTTGGCGACGATTCGACGCTGCTCTGGCGTGCCCGAAGCGCACACGACGAGAATACCGCGACGTTCTTGGCCGCCGACAGCGCGGTGCTGCGGCTGGACGTGCTCGGCTTGCCCACGATGTCGGTTGTCGTAAAGGACGACGACGATCGTGTGGTTTGGGAACTGGATCGCTCCGCCCTCGCGCCCGTCGAGCGCGGATTCGTGAGCGGCTCGCTGCGCGTCCCGCTCCCGGCAGGGACGTACCGGATGGATTTCGATCCCGACGGCGCGGGGCCGGGGGACTGGCCGCGTCATCCTCCGCTTGATCCGGGAGCGTGGGGACTGAAGGCCACCGCCGAACAGGGACGACTCGTCCGGTTTGACCCGTTCACCAGCCTTACGAAGGTGGTGGAAATCCAAGCCAACCGGGGCAGCGGCCGTTGGACGGTTCCCTTCGAGGTGCTGCGCGAAACCCGGGTGGTGGTGGCGGCGATGGGCGAGATCACGTCGCAGGACAACGCCTACGACACCGGCGGGTTGTACGGGCAAGACGGTAGCACCGTGTGGGAACTCACCTACGACGATTCCGACGAGGCCGGCGGCGTCTCGAAAAACCGCAAGGCCGTCCGCACGCTTACGCTCGCACCCGGGCACTACGAGGCGCGCTTTCACACCGACGACAGCCACCATTACGAGGGATGGAACTCGGAGTCGAGCGCACCCGACCACCCCGAACGGTGGGGGATTTCGGTGTTCGCGTTCCAGCCCGAAGACGTTCGGGTCGGCCAGGCCTCGGCCCAAGCCTCCTCGGAGTCCTCGGCGTCGTCTGCGTCCTCGGGCGATGTGTTGGCCGCCATCGAAAACGTCCGCAACGACGACGACGACGAGGTCCGATTCGTGCTGGACGAGGCGGGTATGGTTCAGGTTCGCGCTGCAGCGGAAGAAGACGGTGACGATGTGTGGATCACAAACGCGCAAGGGGCAACGGTCTGGACGATTGAGTCGGAACCGGCCAAAGACGGCTGGCGGATTGCGAGTACGCAGCTGGAGCTTCCGGCAGGCGAATACACCGCACACGTTCGTGCAGACGGATCGAAGGCTGCCGTGACGTTTGCGAAAGAGACGGGGCGTCCGCGCAGCGAATACGGCATCCGGGTTACGCGGGTGAAATGAGCGGGGGCCGATGAGGGGTGGCGTCGCTATTTTCTTCGCACGCTTGCCCTCCATCCGATGCGCCATCGCCTCGCCGCTGCTCTCGCGCTGCTCGCCGCTGCGCCCGTTATTGCCCAACAAAACCTGCCCATCGTTCCGGCGCTGGCGGCCCCGGCCGGGGTGACGTACGACCCGTCGGTGCCGACGCCCGAGGCCGTGCTCGGCGTCCCGCTCGGGATGCGCCACGCCCGCCCCGACGAACTCGTCGAGTACGCCCGGAGGCTCGACGCGGCCAGCGACCGAATCGCGGTGGTCGAGTACGGGCGAACGTACGAGGGCCGTCCGCTCATCCACGCGATCGTCACCAGCCCCGGCAACCACGCGCGGTTGGAGGCCATCCGCCAGCAGCACCTCCGCCTCTCCGACGACCCCGGCGACGTGTCCGACGCCGACCTCGCCCGGATGCCGGTCGTGGCGTACTTCGGCTACTCGGTACACGGCAACGAAGCCTCCGGCGCGGACGCGTCGATGGGAGCGCTCTACCACCTCGCCGCCGGACGCGGGCCGGAGATGGACCGCCTGCTGGAGAACACCGTCATCCTCCTCGACCCGTCGATGAACCCCGACGGGCGCGGGCGCTTCGTCTCGTGGATCGACCGGTACGCGGGGGCCAACCCCACCGCCGACGGTCAAGACCTCGAACACAACGAGGCGTGGCCGGGCGGGCGCGGCAACCACTACTGGTTCGACCTCAACCGCGACTGGCTGCCGCTCGTCCACCCCGAGTCGGCGGCGCGGGTGGCGCAGTTCCACCGCTGGCGGCCCACCGTGCTGCTCGACTGGCACGAAATGGGCAGCGAGGCGACGTATTTCTTCCAGCCGGGCGTGGCCAGCCGCGTCAACCCCAGCACGCCGTCCGACAACCAAGCGCTCACCGCCCGCATCGCCCAGTTTCACGGGCGCGCGCTCGACCGCATCGGCAGCCTGTACTACACCGGCGAGGGGTTCGACGACTTCTACTACGGCAAAGGCTCCACCTTCCCCGACGCGCAGGGCAGCATCGGCATCCTCTTTGAACAAGCCTCCAGTCGTGCCCGCGTGGTCGACACCGGCAACAACGGGCGGCTGACGTACGGCTTCACCGTCCGCAACCAGCTCGTCACCAGCCTCTCCACGATGGAGGCGCTGGTCGCGATGCGCGAGGATCTGCTCCGTCATACCCGCGACGTGTACCGGGGCGCGTCGGGGTTTGCGCGTTCGCAGGGCGTGGGCGCGTACGTGTTCGCGGGCGAGGCCAGCCGCGCCGGGATGCTCGTGGATTTGCTGCGGGCGCACCGGATCCGCGTGCACCGGCTGGGCCAGACGGTCACCGCCGAGGGGCAGACGTTCCGGGCGGGCGAGGCGTTCGTCGTGCCCGCCGATCAGCCGCAGTCGCGCCTGATTCGGGGGATGATGGAGCGGCCCACGACGTTCACCGACAGCCTATTCTACGACGTGTCGGCGTGGACGTACCCGCTCGCCTACGGCCTGCGCTTCGCCGAAACAGGCGGCGCGCGCCTGGGCGCGGAAGTGACCGGCAGCGCCGCGCCGCAGGGCCGGGTGATCGGACGGGCGACGGTGGCGTACGCGATCCCGTGGGGCCGCTTCTACGCAGCGCGGGCGCTCTACCGGCTGCAAGACAAGGGCGTGCGCGTGCGGCTGACGGCCAGTTCGTTCGACGCGCAGACCGCCGAGGGCCGCCGGACGTTCGGACGCGGTACGCTCGTCGTGACGCTCGGCCACCAAGACGTGCCCGCCGACAGCCTCCACCGCTGGATCGAGTACGCGGCCGAGCAAGACGGCCTCGACGTGTACGGACTGTCGTCGGGGTTGGCGCTCTCGGGGGCGGACATCGGCAGCATCGGCTCGAACGTCTTGGCCAAGCCCGTCGTGGCGCTCGTGGTGGGCGAAGGGACGAACAGCCTCCCGGCGGGTGAGATGTGGCATCTGCTGGGCGAGCGGACGCGGATTCCCGTGAGCCTGCTCGATTCGCGGCGGCTGAACGCAGTGGATTTGTACCGCTACAACACGCTCGTCATGACGGGCGGGTCGTACCCCGGCGTCCGCGCCGAAGACCTGCGGACGTGGGTGCAGCGCGGCGGGCGGCTCGTGGCGACGGGGCAGGGGGCGGAATGGGCCGCGCGCAACGGCGTCGTGACCGGCCTTGACGCCAAGACCGCGCCCTCCACCGACTCGACGATCCGCGCGCTCCCCTTCGCCCAGCAGCGCGACGCCCGCGGGGCGGAGTCCATCGCCGGGGCGCTCTTCGAGGCGCGTGTGGACACGACGCACCCGGTGGGCTACGGCCTCCCCGACCGTTTGGTGTTCTTCCGCGACGCCGACGCCTTCTTCCGCCCGCCGACGGCTCCGGGGCAGGCCGTGGCGACCTACACCGCCAGCCCGCGCATTGCCGGGTATTTGCCACGACGATACGCCCGGAGCGCCGGGGGCAGCGCCGCCGTCGTCGCCCAGCGCATCGGGCAGGGCCGCGCCGTGCTCATCTTCGACGATCCGACGTTCCGCGGCTTCTGGCTCGGCACCTCCCAACTCGCCCTCAACGCCGTCTTTTTCGGCGGATCGTTCTGATAGTGATGGCTCTGTTCCAGCGGAGGTGACGGTAGGTGTCACCCCGTCGCGGTATCTTGTGTGGTTCGTTTTTTCCATCGTAGGCCTGTAGAGACGTTCCACTGGGACGTCTCTACAACGGTGGCCTGTCCGATTTGCGCGGACCCGTTCTCGCACGCCTCGCGCCCTCCCGCCTCCGCCCCCTATGGCGTTCATCGAAGAAATTCCGCTCCACGAATCCGCCCGCACGCGCTACCTCACCTACGCGCTGTCGGTTATCACCAGCCGTGCCCTGCCGGATCTGCGCGACGGCCTCAAGCCGGTGCAGCGCCGCATCCTTTATGCGATGCACACGATGCTGCGGCTGATGCCGGACGGACGCCACCGCAAGTCGGCGACGGTCGTGGGCGAGGTGATGGGCAAACTCCACCCGCACGGCGACACGGCGATCTACGACGCGATGGTGCGGATGGCGCAGGACTTTTCGCTGCGCGCGCCGCTGGTGGACGGGCAGGGCAACTTCGGCTCCATCGACGGCGACAACGCGGCGGCGATGCGCTACACCGAGGCCAAACTTCGCGCCTTGGCCGTCGAACTCGTCGACGAACTCAAGAAGCAAACCGTCGCGTGGCGGCCCAACTACGACGGCACGCTCTCGGAGCCGGTCGTGCTGCCCGCGCGCTTTCCGAACCTGCTGGTGAACGGCGCGGTCGGTATTGCCGTCGGGATGGCCACCAACATTCCGCCGCACAACCTCGGCGAGGTGCTGGATGCGTGCTTGCTGCTCATTCAGAAGCCCAACAGCGGCCTCGACGACGTGCTCGCCGTGCTGCCCGCACCGGACTTCCCGACCGGCGGGCGCATCCTCGCCGACGCCGACGACCTTCGGCGGATGTACGCCACCGGCGAGGGCAGTTTCGACGTGCGGGGCGAGTACGCGGTCGAGTCCGGCAAGCACATCGTGCTGACGAGCGTGCCGTACGCGCTGTCCAAGTCCGACCTCATCGAGAAGATCGCCGAGCACATCGCCGCCGAAAAGGTGCCGCAACTCGTCGACATCCGCGACGAATCGACCGACGACATCCGCATTGTGCTCGAACTGCGCAAAGGGGCCGATCCGGAGGCGGCGATGGCGTACCTGTTCAAGCACACACCGCTGCAAACGCGCTTCCATACCAACCTGACCTGCCTCGTCCCGACGGAGAACCCGGAACTGGCCGCGCCGCAGCGCCTCGGCTTGCTGCCCGTGCTCCACGGGTTTTTGGCGTTTCGGATGGACACGGTGATCCGCCGCACCCGCTTCGACCTCGACGGGCTGCTGCGCCGCATCCACATCCTCGAAGGCTTCGAGACCGTCTTCCACGCCCTCGACGAGTGCATCAAGATCATCCGCGCTAGCGCCGACAAGGCGGACGCGGCGCAGCGGCTGATGCATCGGTTTGGGCTGGACGAGGAGCAGGTGGATGCGATTCTCGAACTCAAACTCTACCGCCTCGCCCGGCTGGAGATCGACATCATCCAGAAGGAACTGGCCGAAAAACGCGCCGCCGCCGCCGATCTCCAAAACCTCCTCGACGACGAGCGGCTCCGCTGGAAACTGATCGCTTCGGAACTCAAAGATCTGAAAAAACGCTACGCCGACCCGCGCCGCACCGTCCTGGCCGCGCCCGAGGCGATCCGCACGTTCAGCGCCGAGGATTACATCGTCGCCGAAGACGTGCACGTCATCGTGACGCGCGACGGCTGGGTGAAGCGCCAGCGCTCGTACACCGACGTGGCGGCCATTCGCGTCCGCGACGGCGACCGCGTCGGCTGGGTGCTGCAAACGTCCACCCGCCACACCGTCGCGTTTCTCACAAGCGCGGGCAAGGCCTACACCGTCCGTGCCGACGGCCTGCCGCAGACGACCGGCTACGGCGATCCGGTGCAAAAACTCTTCGACTTCGCCGACCGCGAGACGATTGTGGGCGTCGTCGCCTACGACCCGCGCATCTTGCCCGAGGCGCTGCCGTCGGTGCTCAAGGGCGGGACGGACGACGACCTGTTCGGCACCGGCGACGGCGCGCCCGCCGCGGACGGGCCGTTCGTGGTGGCGGTGTCGAGCGCGGGGCAGGTGGTGCGGCTGCCCGCCGACGTGTTCGCCGAGCCGTCGAACAAAAACGGGCGGACGTTCATGCGCCTCGGCGACGGCTCCGACGCCGTGGTGATGGCCGACGTGGCCAGCGGCTCCGAGACGGTGTGCGTGGCGGCGCGGTCGAGCCACGTCCTGCTGTTTCCCGTCACCCAAGTGCCCGTCGTGCGCAGCGCCGCCAAGGGCGTAATTGCGATGCGGCTGGACAAGAAGGATGCCGTGCTCGGCGCAACGCTCGCCACCGGGAAGCGCGACGGGTTGGAGGTGGAAACCGGGCGCGGGCGGCGCGAGATCGTCCGGGCCACGAAGTTCGCCGTGACGGCCCGCGGCGGCAAAGGCAAGCCGGTGCTGACGCGCGGCGGGTTTGTGAGCGTGGTGCCGGAAGTCGTGGTGCGCGGCTTTGAGGGATGAGCTGGCGGCGCGGTTTTCGTCGGAACCCGTGACAGGAGGGCGTCGTTAGTCGGATGCTTGCCGCGAGGGTTTCGGCCCGACCGGCAGGCGACGCCGCCACGCTTCCTGTTTGGCCCGTGTTCGCGTTTCGGCGGCACGGGCCGTTTTTTCGCCGCTTCCGCTCGTGACGTTCCTTTCCACCGCCGCGCTGACCGACCGCGTACGCACCCTCGCCGACGAGACGGCGGAAGGGTCGGACGTGTTCGTGCTCGACGTGGTGATGAAGGGCGGCAACGGCGGGCCGAACCTCGAAGTGTCGGTGGACACCGACGCGGGCGTGACGGTCGATCAACTCTCGGCCTTCTCCCGCGAACTGGGCTTCGCGCTCGACACCGCCGACCTGATCGACGGCCACTACGAACTGACCGTCAGCAGCCCCGGCGCGACGAAGCCGATGGCGCTTCCGCGCCAGTACCCGCGCCACGTCGGCAAGCCGCTGGAGGTCAAGCTCCGCGAGCCGCTGGCCGAGCCGGACGGCTTGGCCGGCGCTACCACGCTCACCGGCGCGCTGACCGCCGTCGACCTCGACGCCGGTACGCTGGCGCTCTCCATCCCCGGCAAGACGAAGAAAGACGCGCCCGTGGCGGTTGTCGTCCCACTCGACGCCGTCGCGGAGGCGCGCGTCAAGCTGCCGTGGTAATCCCTATTTCCTGACCTTTCCACCCCTGAATCCTCCTTCCCCGCGATGCAGAGCGTGAACCTCGTCTCCTCGTTTGCCGAGATCGCCCGCGAGAAAGATATCGACCGCGACGCCCTCCAGCTCATCGTGCAGGACGTGTTCCGCGCGATGATCAAGAAGCGCTACGGCGCGGACGACAGCTTCCACGTCATCTTCAACCCCGACAACGGCGACATCGAGATCCTGCACGAACGCACGGTCGTGGCCAACTACGCCGTTGAAGACCCGGTGACGGAGATCGAGCTGCGCAACGCCCGCACCATCGACGAAGACGCCGAAGAGGGCGACGACGTGGCCGTGCAGGTGCCGATCCACGACTTTGGCCGCCGCGCGGTGATGACGGCCCGCCAGACCTTCGCCCAGCGCATCCGCGACATCGAGAAGGAGAACACCTTCGAGGAGTACGCCGAGCGTATCGGCGAGGTCATCATCGGCGAGGTCTACCAGAGCCGCCGCAAGGAAGTGCTCGTGCTGCACGACCGCACCGAACTGCTGCTGCCCAAGGAGGAGCAAATCCCCCGCGACCGCTACCGCAAGGATTTGGTGGTGCGGGCCATCATCAAAGAAGTGCGCCGCGACGAGGCCGGCAACCCGCAGATCATCATCTCGCGCACCGACCCCGAGTTCATGCGCCGTCTGTTTGAGATGGAAGTGCCGGAAGTCGAAGACGGCATCGTCGAGATTCGCCAGATCGTGCGCGAACCCGGCGACCGCGCCAAGATCACGGTCTACTCCAACGACGACCGCGTCGACCCGGTGGGCGCGTGCGTGGGGCCGCGTGGCATGCGCATCCACAAGGTGGCGCACGAACTGTGCAACGAAGGCATCGACGTGATTCCGTGGACGAACAAGCCCGAAGAACTTGTTCGCCGCGCTCTCGCGCCGGCCAAGCCCGTGAGCGTAGAACTGTCCACCGACAGCCGGGGCCAGAAGCGCGCCAAGGTGGTCGTCCGTGCCGACGAGGTCAGCCAGGCCATTGGGCGCGGCGGCATCAACATCCGGCTGGCGATCAAGCTGACGGGCTACGAGATCGACATTTTCCGCGAAGTGACAGGCCGCGAGGAAGATATCGACCTGCGCGAGTTTGCCGACGAGCTGCCCGCCGAACTGATTGAACGGTTCTACGAAGTGGGCATCGATTCCGGACGGAGCCTGCTTTCGCTTTCCGCCGACGAGCTGGCCCGCCGTTCGGGCCTGACCGTTGCCGAGGCCGAGGGCGTCCAGCGGTTGATCCGCAACGAATTTGACGAGGACGAGGGCTGAGCCAACCGACGCGCCGCCCCTTCGTCCCTACCTTCTTATCTATGAGTGATTTCAAAAAGGTCAAACTCTTCAAGCTCGCGCCCGAACTGGGCGTGACGTGGGAGCGCTTGGTTCAACACCTGAACGAAAACGGCTTTGCCGACGCCCTGGAAGGGGAAGGGCTAAACGCCAAAGTGGTGGACGAAGAGGCGTATTTCGCGCTTCTGTCCGAGTTCTCCAAGGACAAAGACCACGTCGCCAAGCTTCGCGCCCTCCGCAAGGATGAGGCTGCACGCAAGGAGGCCGACGAGAAGGCCCGCATTGAGGCCGAAGCCCGCGCCGCCAAGGAGGCCGAGGAAGCTGCAGCCCGCGAAGCCGAAGAGCGTCGCCGCGCCGCTGAACTTGAGGCCGAGCAGAAACGCCTGGCCGAAGAAGCCGAGGCCAAGCGCCTGGCCGAAGCCGAGGCCAAACGACTCGCCGAAACCGAACCGCCTGCCCCCGCGATTGTGGAAGCGAAGGTCGAGGAGCCGGTGGTCGAGGTTACTCCGGTGGAAGAGCCGAAGGTTGAGGCCGAAGCCGAGGAGGCACCTGCCGACGAAGCCGAAGTGATCACGGCCGACCGCATCAAGCTGGCGGGCACGACGGTCGTCGGCAAAATCGACCTGACGAAGCTGGGCATCGGCCCGCGCAAAGGCGGCAAAACCAAGCGTCCCCGCAAGGGCGAGGCGACGACCACGAATCTTGAAGATCCGCGTGCCGCGCTCCAGCAAGCCTTTGGCGTGACCTTGCCGGACGGCGGCGGTGAAGGCCAAGGAGCGAAAGGCCGCAAGAAAGGCCGCCGCGGCGGCCCGGTGGTGGATGCCGAAGAGGTGTCGCAAAACGTCTCGGCCACCCGCCAAGCGATGGAGGCCGGAGCGGGACGCAGCCGCCAGAAGATGCGCCGCAACAAGCGCGACGAGCGCGCGGCGGCCCGTGCCGAGGAAGAAGCGGCAGAGGAGGCCGAAAGCGGCATCCTGCGCGTCACCGAGTTCGTCTCTACGGGCGAGCTGGCCAACCTGATGAACGTCTCGGTCAACGAGATCATCGGCTGGCTGTTTGCGTCCGGGCAGATGGTGTCGATCAACCAACGCCTCGACGCCGACACGATCCAGCTGGTGGCCGCCGAGTTCGGGTACGACGTGGAGTTCATCCGCGACGTGGCCGAGGTCGAAGAGATCCAGATCGAAGAAGACGATCCGGCCGATTTGCAGCCGCGTCCGCCGGTTGTGACGGTGATGGGCCACGTCGACCACGGCAAAACGTCGCTGCTCGACTTCATCCGCGAGGCGTCGGTGGTGTCCGGCGAGGCCGGCGGCATCACCCAGCACATCGGTGCGTACCAGGTGGAAGTGGACGGCAAGCCGATTACGTTCCTCGACACGCCGGGCCACGAAGCGTTCACGGCGATGCGTGCCCGTGGCGCGCAAGCCACCGACATCGTGATCCTCGTCGTCGCTGCCGACGACGCGGTGATGCCGCAGACGATCGAAGCCATCAACCACGCGAAGGCCGCGGGCGTGCCGATTGTCGTGGCGATCAACAAGATCGACAAACCCGAAGCCAACCCCGCACGGGTGCGCCAGCAACTCGCCGATTACGGCGTGCAGGTTGAATCGTACGGCGGCGACGTGCAGGAGCAGGAGGTTTCGGCCAAGAAGGGCACCGGCATTGCCGAGTTGCTCGACAAGGTGCTGCTGCAAGCCGAACTGCTCGACCTCAAAGCCAACCCCGACCGCTGGGCGCAAGGCCTCGTCATCGAGTCGCGCCTGGACAAGGGCCGCGGCGTGGTGGCGACGGTGCTCGTCCAGAACGGCACGCTCGAAGTGGGCGATCCGTTCGTGGCGGGCATGCAGTACGGGCGTGTCCGGGCGATGTTCAACGAGCGCGACGAGCGCGTCGAAGCCGCCGATCCGGGTACGCCGGTGGCCATTCTCGGCCTCCACGGCGCGCCCGAAGTGGGCGACCGGCTCGTGGCGATGGAAGACGAGCGCGAATCCCGCGAGATCGCCTACCGCCGCCAGCAGATCCACCGCGAACAGGCCATGCGCCAGCGCAAGCACATCACGCTCGACGAAATCGGGCGGCGCTTGGCCCTCGGCGACTTCCAGCAGCTCAACCTCGTGCTCAAGGGCGACGTGGGCGGCTCGGTTGAAGCGCTCTCCGACTCGCTCATGCGTCTTTCGACGCCCGAGGTGGCGGTGCAGATCATCCACACCGGCGTGGGCGCGATCAACGAATCCGACGTCATGCTCGCCTCGGCTTCCGACGCGGTCATCATCGGCTTCAACGTCCGTCCGACGCCGCCCGCGCGTGCGCTGGCCGAACGTGAGGAGATCGACATCCGCCCGTATTCGATCATTTACAACGCCATCCAAGACGTCCACGACGCGCTCGAAGGCCTGCTCAGCCCCGAGCAGTCGGAGAAGACGACGGGTTCTGCGGAGGTGCGGGCCATCTTCCGCGTGCCCAAGGTGGGTACGATCGCGGGCTGCCGCGTGGTGGAAGGCAAAATCCGCCGCTCCGACAAGATTCGCCTCGTTCGCGACGGTGTGGTCATCTACACCGGAAGCATCGGGTCGCTGCGCCGCGAGAAGGACGATGTGCGCGAAGTGGCCTCGGGCTACGAGTGCGGCATCTCCATCGACGGATACAACGACCTGAAGGAGGGCGACGTGATCGAGGCATTCGAGATCGTCGAGACCAAGCGGACGCTCGAACAAACGGCGTAAGGGTTGTTGGCCGCTGGCGGTCGGCTCGCGGGCACGTCCCCGAATCGGCAGTCGGCGGCCAACCGTCATTCAGCCCCTCTACCTATGTCCATCCGTACCGAACGTGTGGCCAAGCTCGTCCAGCAGGACGTAGCCGACATTCTCGCCAACGAACTCGACCACGAACTGCCCGCGCTGTTCACCGTAACGGGTGTGCGCATGACGAAAGACCTGTCCATCGCCTACGTTTATGTGTCGGCGCTGGGCGAGAAAGGCCCGGCCCTCAAGGCGGCGTTCAAGCATCTGCAAGAGATGCAGCCGCAGGTGCGCCGCGCTCTCGCCGCCCGGATGCGCCACCAGCTGCGCTCGATGCCGGACGTGCGGTTCTTCTACGACGAATCGCTGGAGCAGGCCAACCGGATGGATGCGCTGCTCGACCAAATCCGCGCCGAACGCGAAGGCCGCGAGGGTGCTCAGGACGATTCCAAGGCTGCCGATGGCGACGATGCTTGACGCGCTGGAAGGCTTGCCGCGCTGGACGAAAGGGCTGCTGCCTTCCGGCGAAGACGGCGTGCTGCTGGTGGACAAGCCGCAGGGCATCACGTCGTTCGACGTGATCCGCTACCTCCGTCCCCGGCTCGGCACGCAGAAGATCGGCCACGCGGGCACCCTCGACCCGATGGCGACGGGCCTGCTCGTGCTGCTCGTCGGGAGGGCCACGAAGGCCCAAGACGCGCTCCAAGGTCAGCCCAAGGCCTACGAAGGCACGATGCGGCTCGGCGAAACGACGCCGTCGCAGGACGCCGACACCGAGGTGAGCGAATCCCGCTCCACCGACGGCGTGTCGGACGAGGCGATTCGGGCGGCGGCGGCGGCGCTCACCGGCCCCATCGAGCAGATTCCGCCGATGTATTCCGCCGTGAAGGTGGACGGCCAGCGGCTCTACAAGGCGGCCCGGCGCGGCGAGGAGGTGGAGCGGCAGCCTCGCCCGGCGATGATCTACCGCTACGACGTGGACGACGTCCGGATGCCCGACGTGGATGTGTTCGTGGCGTGTTCTAAAGGGACGTACGTTCGCACGCTGGCGCACGACTTGGGTGAAGCGCTTGGCTGCGGGGCGCACCTGACGCGTCTGCGGCGGGTAGCGGCGGGCGACTTCTCGGTCGACGATGCGTGGGGGCTGTCGGATCTGTGCGACGCGCTCGGCAAACCGCTGCGGCCCTGATTCTTTGTTGGAGACGCCCCGTGGGACGTCTCTGCGGTTTCTCCTCTCTTCCCGGCTCGTCCTCCCGATGCGCGTTCATCTTGGCCTCGACGCGGTGCCTCGGATGCCGGGCGCGGTGCTCACGATGGGCACGTTCGACGGCGTCCACCTCGGTCACCAAGCCGTGATCGGCGAGACGGTGCGCCTCGCGGCGGGCCTTCCGAGCGTGCTGCTCACCTACGATCCGCACCCCCGGCAGGTGGTTCGCGGCGAAGGCCCTCCGCTGTTGACGACGGTGGACGAGAAGATCGCGGCGATCGAAGCGACGGGCGTGACCGACGTTGTCGTGGTGCCGTTCACCCGCGAGATTGCCGCGTGGAGTGCCGAGCGGTTTGTGGAAGACGTGTTGGTGCGGCGCATCGGCGTCCGGGACGTCGTGCTGGGCCACGACCATCGGTTCGGCGCACGCGGGGCCGGCGATGCCACGCTGCTCCGGCAGTTGGGTGCGGTGCACGGTTTTGGCGTGGACGTGCTCCCGCCGCAGGAAATCGGCGGTCAGATCGTCTCGTCGTCGGTCGTTCGGGCGCTTCTGGTGGGCGGCGACGCGACCGAGGCGACGCGGCTGCTCGGTCGTCCGTACACACTCTCCGGCACGGTTGTGCACGGCGATCAAATCGGGCGCACGCTCGGCTATCCGACGGCCAACCTCGATCCCGATACCGACAAACTTGTGCCCGGCCACGGCATCTACGCCGTGCGCGCGCGGACGGCAGATGGCGCGGTGCACAACGGCCTCGTCAGCCTCGGCACGCGGCCCACGTTCGACGGGCGCGACGTGCGGGTCGAGGCGCATCTGTTCGACTACGACGGCGACCTGTACGGTCAGCGGTTGGGCCTCGCGTTCGTCCGGTTTCTGCGGCACGAGCAGCGCTTCGACTCGGCAGAGGCGCTTGTTCGGCAGATGGATGAAGATGCGGTGATAGGACGACGGGTGCTGGACTCCGTATCTTAACCGAATCCGCCTTCGCACCATCGAGGCGGATGGCCGGAGGCACGGTGCCTCCAAAGAAGTCCTGTCGCGGACTTCTGCTTTACGATGGTACAATCTAAAGTGGATCGCGATGATCTCGAAAGAACAGACCGCCGAAGCCGTCAAGACGTACGGCAAGACCGAGACCGACACCGGTGCGCCGGAAGTCCAGATCGCCATCATGACGCAGCGCATCAACGCGCTGACCGAGCACCTCAAGGAGCACAAGAAAGACCACTCGACGCGCCGCGGCTTGCTCGCGCTCGTCGGTAAGCGTCGCCGCCTGCTCAACTACTTGATGGATCGCGATATCGAACGCTATCGTACCATCATCAAGCAACTCGGCATCCGCAAGTAACCCTTTGGCATCGGCACCTCGCCTTCGTGGGCGGCGGTGCCGATGTCGTTTTTCCCTTGCCCGGTCGGCCCCCAGCGGCTGCGCCGGGCATCTTTTCGTGCAATGGCACCGGGAATGCGTCCCGGTTCGCCCGCGTGGAGAATCACAACCAACCCAACGAAGACCACATGGTCAAGCCAACCACCGTCAGCGCGAACGTGAGCGCTGACCGCTCCATTTCTCTCGAAACCGGCAAGCTCGCCAAGCAGGCGGGCGGCTCGGTGGTCGTCCGCAGTGGCGACACGATGGTGCTCTGCACCGCGGTGCTTGCGCCCGACGTGCGCGAGGGCCAATCCTTCTTCCCGCTCTCCGTCGACTACCGCGAGAAGTACGCGGCCGGCGGCAAGATGCCCGGCGGCTTCATCAAGCGCGAAGGCCGCCCCACCGACAAGGAGATCCTCTCCGCCCGCATCATCGACCGGGGCCTGCGCCCGCTCTTCCACGACGGCTTCCTGCACGAGGTGCAGGTGATCGTGAACGTGATCTCCGCCGACCCTGAAGTGGAGGCCGACGTGCTCGGCTCCATCGGCTCGTCCGCCGCGCTGATGCTCGCCGGAGCGCCGTTCCACGGCCCCATCGCCAGCGTCCGCATCGGGCGCATCGGCGGCCAGTTTGTGATCAACCCGACGTACTCGCAACTCGACGAGTCCGACTTCAACCTCGTCGTCTCCGGCTCGGAGTCGGCCATCGTGATGGTCGAGGGCGAGATGAAGGAGGTTTCCGAAGAGGCGATGGTCGATGCGTTCGAACTCGCCCACACCGCCATCAAGACCCTCTGCCAGCTCCAGCACGACCTCGTGAAGGAAGCCGCCGGCACGGTCGAGACGATGACGTTCGCCCCCATCGTCCTCCCCGACGGCCTCCAAGATGCCGTCAACGCCGTGATCGGCCAGGAGATGGGCCTGCACGTGCGCAAGCCCTACCACAAGTCCACGTTCTACGGCGGCGTCGACCAGCTCAAGGACGCGGCGCTCGACGCGCTGCTCCCGCAGGACGAGTACGGCAACCGCCCGGCGGCCACCGAGCAGGGCTGGACGGCCCAGCAGATCAAGATCGCGGTCGGCGAGGTCGAAAGCCACGAGATGCGCGAGATGATCCTCGCCGACGGCCGCCGCATCGACGGGCGCTCGACCACCGACATCCGCAACATCTGGTGCGAAGTCGGCTACCTGCCCCGCGTGCACGGCTCGGCCGTGTTCACCCGCGGCGAGACGCAGGTGCTCGCCTCCGTCACGCTCGGCACGAAGAAGGACGCGCAGGCGGTCGATCAGATCTACGACACCACCGACAAGCGCTTCTTCCTCCACTACGCCTTCCCGCCGTTCTCGACGGGCGAGGTCAAGCGGATGTTCGGCGTGTCGCGCCGCGAAGTCGGCCACGGCTTCCTCGCCGAGCGCTCGATCGCGCAGGTGCTGCCCAGCCTCGAAGACTTCCCCTACACGATCCGCATCAACGCCGACGTGCTCGAATCCAACGGCTCCTCCTCGATGGCCTCCGTGTGCGGCGGCATCTTGGCGCTGATGGACGCGGGAGTGCCGATCGAGAAGCCGGTTGCGGGCATCGCGATGGGCCTCATCACCGACGGCAAGCGCGTGGCCGTGCTCTCCGACATCCTCGGCACCGAGGATCACCTCGGCGACATGGACTTCAAGGTGACCGGCACCGCCGACGGCATCACCGGCTGCCAGATGGACATCAAGGTGACCGGCCTGAGCCGCGACGTGCTCACGACCGCGCTCCACCAAGCCAAGGAAGGCCGCCTGCACATCCTCGGCGAGATGGCCAAGGCCCTCGACGAGCCGCGCGAAGACCTCTCGGCCTACGCGCCGCGCCTGACCACGCTCCAGATCGACACCGAGTTCATCGGCGCGATCATCGGGCCGGGCGGCAAGGTCATCCAAGGCCTCCAGCGCGAGACCGGCACCAAGATCGACATCGAAGAACGCGACGGCTTCGGCTTCGTCACCATCGCCGCCACCGAGGGCGAAGGCGCCGAGCGGGCCATCAACTTCATCAAGGGCATCGTCACCAAGCCCGAGCCGGGCGAGAACTACAAGGGCACCGTCAAGGGCCTGCTCGCCTTCGGCGCGATCGTCGAGATCCTGCCCGGCAAGGAAGGGATGCTCCACGTGTCGGAGATGGACTGGAACTACGTCGAAAAGCCGGACGACTACGTCCAGGTCGGTGACCAGATCGACGTGCAGGTGCTCGAAATCCGCGACGACGGCAAGGTCCGCCTCACGCGCAAGCCGTTCATGCCTAAGCCCGAGCCGGGCACCGAGCGCCGCCGTCCGGAGGGCGACCGCCCGCGCCGCGACGACGGCGACCGCCGGGGCGGACGCCGCGACGACCGGGGCCGTGGCGGCGACCGTCCGCGTGGCGACCGGGATCGTCGGGACGACCGCCCGCGCCGCGACGACGGCGACCGTCCGCGCCGCGACGACCGCCGCGACGAGCAAGGCGGTGGCGAGCCGGGCGAATGACGCTTCCTCACCCTGTCAGTGCCAATGACCCTGACAGGGTGGGATCGACTGCGCGGGGACGGGCCTTCGAGTTCGTCCCCGCGTCCGTTTGGAGGGGAACGGAGGATGTCGATAGACGTACAGAACATCTGTACATGAATTACTTCCATGCCCGATCTCACCTACACCGAAGCCCGCGCCTCGTTTGCGTCGATTTGGGACCGCCTCGTGGCCGACCGTGACGTGGCGGTGATCCACCGGCGCGGCAAGGAGTCGCTGGCGATGCTGCCCGCCTCTGAACTCGCCGGACTGCTCGAAACGGCGCATCTGCTGCGTTCGCCCGCCAACGCCGAACGTCTGTTCGCCGCCCTCTCGGATGCTCGCGCTGCCCGATCGGAGGAGATGGAGGTGGAGGATCTACGGGCACGTTTGTTGGGCGAGCAATGACGCCGATCGCCACCGTCGCTTTCGCCCGCGAATGCCTCGAAGACCTGCGTTGGTGGGTCGAAACCGACCGCAAGACGGCCTTGCGCATCTTCGATCTGATCGAAGCGGTGCGGCGCGACCCGTTCGGCGGCATCGGCAAGCCGGAGCCGCTCAAAGGCCTCGGTCCCGGCGTGTGGTCTCGGCGCATCACCCAAGAGCACCGGCTGGTGTACCTCGTGGACGCGGGTCGTGTTGATTTTCTGCAAGCACGATACCACTACTGAGCAGACGGGCCTTGTCTGCCACAACCGAAACCGCCTTCCTGCGTTGACGGGCCGATGACTCCGAAGAAATCCAAGAAGACCGCGCCCGCGCTTGTGGGCGTTGCCGTGCCCGACCGGGCCGAAATTGTTCGTCTGCCCAACGGCGTGCGCGTCGTGGTGGAGCCCGTGCCCACCGTGCAGTCCGTGGCCGCCGGCGTGTGGGTGGACACCGGAAGCCGTGACGAAACCGAGGCCGAGGCGGGCCTGACGCACTTCATCGAGCACATGGTGTTCAAGGGCACGATGAAGCGCCGCGCCCACCACATCGCCAGCCGGATGGAGAGCGTGGGCGGCTACCTCAACGCCTTCACCACGAAAGAGCACACGTGCTACTACGCTCGTGGCCTCGCCGAACACGCCTTCCGCGCGCTCGACACCGTGACCGACCTTGTGGCCGCGCCGACGTTTCCCGACGGTGAGATTCCAAAGGAGCAGGAGGTGGTGATCGAGGAGCTGAAGATGTACGAGGACCAGCCAGAAGACCTCATCTTCGACCGGATGGAGGCACTCGTGTACGACGGCCACGCGCTCGGAAGGCCCATCATCGGGTACGAGGAGACCGTGCGGTCATTCGACAAGCGGGCGCTCACGGACTTTCTCGGCACGCACTACGGCCCCGAGAAGCTGATCGTGACGGTAGCGGGCAACGTTCGCCCCGACAAGGTGGTGAAGATGGCCGACAAGATGCTCGGTCACCTCGCGCCGCGCCCGGTGCCGACCCGCGCCGCGCCGGGATCGTTCGAGCCGCGTCGGCACGACGAGCGCCGGGCCATCCAGCAGGCGCATCTTGCGCTCTCTACCCGTGTGTTCGACATCCACCACCAAGACCGGACGGTGCTCGGCGTGCTCAACACCATCCTCGGCGGCGGGATGTCCAGCTTGCTCTCGCAGAACGTCCGCGAGAAGTACGGCTACTGCTACACCATCTACTCGTACACCAACCACTACACCGACTGCGGCGACTTCGGCGTGTATGTGGCCACCGACGAAGCCAAGACGGCGCACACCGAGCGACTCATCTTCCGCGAACTCGACCGGCTGGCTGCCGCGCCTGTGAGCGCCCAGCGGTTGCGTCAAGCGCAGGCGCAGGTCAAGGGCGGGATGCTGCTCGGCCTCGAAAACCTGTCGAGCCGGATGAACCGCCTCGGGCGGCAACTGCTCGCCTTTGACCGCGTCTTGACCGTGGACGAGATGGCCGCCGAGGTCGACCGCGTGACGGTGGAAGACGTCCATCGCCTCGCCAAAACGCTCAACGACCCCGCGATCTACAGCCGCGTGCTGCTGCTGCCGGACGGAACGGAGGAGGGGTAAAGGATAGTTGGAGTAAGTAATTGACAAGAACGCCTGTAGTGTATAACTTGTTCTGGATACCCCAAGTCAGATGGCATCTCCAAATCGAAAAGACAAACGGCCAGGTCCTGCCAAGACAGTACCAAAAACCAATTCAGAAACTGATGTTGAATCTAGTTCTAAAGTAAGATATAGAATAAAAAATCAAATCGAACGGACATTGGAATCCAAATTCTTTTGGATTATTCTGTCGTCATTTATGACAATAATCGTGGGCATTTTATATGAAAAATATAAAAACGAAAATACAGTAGGTATATATACACCTATATCGGATCGTAATCGATATGTAAGAGAAAATAAAGACATTATTCAATCTATAGAGAAAGTATCTAGAATTGGAACTAGATTAGTTGCCTATGACTATATAAATAATATAACAACTAATCTCGATGAAAAATCAATAAGAGATACGACAATTTTTTATATACCTGAAATATTAGTAAATAAATCAATGTTTTTGGAATATCATATATCAGTAGACAGTTTGTGTAGAAATATAAAAGATGTAGATATTGCCATCTCTGGATATATAACAGAGATAAATAATTTTATGCATCATTACGTCATTGATGAAGAATCTAATATAAACAATAGTGTTTATACTGACAAACAAATATCATCATCCTTCTTTAGATTAAATGAAAATCTCAAAAATAGAATCAAGATATTTAAAGAAGTTGCTGAAAATGATTACATATATATTGACTTATGAAAAAGATATCATATCAATTAATTCTGACTATTTTAGTATCCCTTGTATTTCCGTTTATATCAAATTATGTTCTAAACAGAATAAATAATAATCATAATAATTGGATCTCTGTTAAGTCTGGACAATTGTCATTTCAGGATAGTGTGATTTTTCTATCCAGAAGACTTGCATTTATGGGGATGAATAGTGTTGAGATGACTGCCGACCCATCTGTTTTTATTGGCGATTCTAGTTTTGTTGGATTTTCTATGTATGTTAATGGTATGTTTGTGTCTCGTGCTGTTGCAAGTGATTCGTCCATAAAAGAATATAATGAAATTATAGAAAAATTAAAGGCAAAAAGATTATATATGGATCAGGAATTGTGGGGCAGAATAGATGATATAATTCAATTCAATATCAATTTCCCGACTGATTCAGAATACAAATATCCATTAAATATATCAAAAACACATTACGATTATGGAGTTCATATGAATTTCGTAGATCTGCACCGAAGACTGAATGATAAACTAGACTCTATGATTAGAGAGTAAATCTTTTCGTATGATTTTGGGTAAAATTAAATCAATACAAAATGCGTCAGCGCTTACTTGTCACCGGCGGGGCCGGGTTTATCGGTTCGCACCTCGTCGAAGCCTTCCTGGCCGACGGTCACGAGGTTGAGGTGCTCGACAACTTGTCGTCGGGGAAGCGGGAGAACGTGCCCGGCGGCGTGCCGCTGCACGTCCACGACATCCGCAGCGAGGAAGCCGCCGCGCTCGTTCGGGCGGGCGGGTACGATGTGCTCGTGCACGAGGCCGCGCAGATGGACGTGCGCCGGAGCGTGGAAGACCCGAAGTTCGACGCCGACGTGAACGCGCTCGGTTTTCTCAACCTGATGGAGGCGGCGAAGGGACGCGTAGGCAAGGTGCTGTTCGCCTCCACCGGTGGCGCGATCTACGGCGAACCGGCGTACGGCGTGGCGCAGAAGGAAACCGATCCGCTGCGTCCGCTCTCGCCCTACGGCATCACCAAGCTTGTCACCGAGCGCTACCTCTACTACTACGAGCAGGAGTACGGGATGAAGTGGGTGGCGCTGCGCTACGGCAACGTGTACGGTCCGCGCCAGAACCCGCACGGCGAGGCAGGCGTGATCGCCATCTTCGCCGAACGCATGCTCGAAGGTCGCGCGCTCACCATCAACGGCGACGGGCGGCAGACCCGCGACTATGTGTATGTGAAGGATGTAGCCGAGGCCAACCGCCGTGCGCTCGACTACGACGGCCCCGGCGACGTGTTCAACGTGGGCACGGGCCTCGAAACCGACGTGGTGACGCTCTTCCGCGAACTCAACGCCCGCACCGGCGGCACCGCCGACGAGACGTACGGCCCGGCCAAGCCCGGCGAGCAGCGCCGCAGCGTGCTCGACATTGCCAAGTCGGAAGAGGTGCTGGGATGGACGCCGCAGGTATCTCTTTCCGATGGCCTCGACGCCACCGCTGCGTTCTTTCGCGAGAAGGTTGAGCGTTGATCGCCACCCTGTCAGGGTGCTCGTTCTGCCGTACCTTGCCTCGGATGGGTCTGACGCCCGTCGCCTGTAGCCATGTACGACGTTTCGTTGCCGCACTTTGAGGGGCCGATGGACCTCTTGCTGTTCTTTGTGCAGCGGGACGAGCTGGACATCTACGACATCCCGATTGCCAAGCTCACCGACGACTTTCTGGAATACACGCGGCATCTGACCGTCGTCGACCTGGATGCGGCAGGCGAGTTCATCTACTTCGCCGCGCTGCTCATCTCCATCAAAGTGCGGACGTTGCTGCCGCGCCCCGAGGCCGACGACGGCGAGGAGCCGGTCGATCCGCGCACCGAGCTGGTCGAGCGTCTTCTGGAATACATGCGTTTCAAAGAGGCCGCGGCGCTGCTTCGCGAGCGGGAGATGGCGCGGGCGATGCACGCCGCAAGGCCCGTTATTGCCCTCCCGGTTGCCGCCGAGACAGCGGCCGGTACGGACAGCAAGGCGCTGCACCTGAGTCGGCTCGACCTCATTCGGGCGCTCAGGCGCGTGCTCACCCGGCTGCCCGAGCCGGTGGCGCACACCGTCAACCGCGTGCGGGTTTCGGTGGCGGAGGCGCTCGCGGCGCTTCGGTCGCGGCTGCTCGGCGGCGAGCCGCGGGTGTCGTTCCAGCGCTTCACCGCCCACGCCCCGCGCCCGTTCGTGGTGGCCTCGCTGCTGGGGGTGCTGGAGTGGGCACGCCGTGGGTATATTCGCCTTGCCCCCGCCATCGGTGACGATTTTCTCGTGGAAGCGGCGGCCAGCGCCTTGCCCGATCCGTCGGAGGTGGAGCCTGCGGCGGTCTGAGCCGTACCTTGGGGCATCGCCCCTTGGGTTTTCGCCCGGCTCTGTGGAACTGCCTATCGCCGAATCGCTCACCGCCCTCGACCGACTCGTGGAAGCGATGCTGTTTGAAGCGCCGTCGGCACTCTCCACGGCCGTGCTCGCCCGCCGCGCCGCGCAAGGACTGGGACGCGACGTGCGCCCTTCCGATGTGGAAGCGGCGGTGGAGCGACTTCGGGCGCGACTGGTGGGGCAGGGCAGCGCCCTCGACGTATTCGACTGGGCAGGCGGCTACCGCCTCGCCACCCGCGCCGATCTCGCGGCGACGCTCGACGCCTCCCGCGAGACGCCCGTGCCCGCCAGCCGTAAGCTCTCGCCGTCGCTGCTCGAAACCCTTGCGGTTGTGGCCTACCGCCAACCCGTCACCAAACCCGAGGTGGACTTTGTGCGCGGCGTCGATTCGGACTACGCGCTCCGCCGCCTCGCCGAACTCGAACTCGTCGAGGAGACGGGCCGCGCCGATTCGGTAGGCCGCCCGACGCTCTACGCCACCACGGCGGGATTCCTCGACGCCTTTGGCCTTGCGTCGCTGGATGCGCTGCCACCGCTGCGCGAGATCGAGTCGGTCTTGAACGACCCAGCCTTTAACCGCGAACGCGCCCGGCTGCTCGCCCTCCACGAGCCGCCGTCTGACGCTCGCCCTTCTGAACCATCCGATCCCGATGCCTGACCGCCGCCGCCCTTCTTCTGCTCGCCGTGATGGCGACCCGCGCGGTGGCCCGCCGCGTTTTCGCTCCGAACGCCCCGATTCGGGCCGGTCCGACAGCGACGGCGCGCCGCGACGCGGCAGCGACGAACGCCCGCGTGGGGGGCACCCCAGCGAGCAGGGCTTCCGTTCGGAACGAGACCGTCCCGAAGGCGACGGAGCGCATCGAGGCCGCAAAGGCCCTTCCGGCCCGCCGCGTTTCCGGCGCAACGACGACGGCCCGTTCTCCCCAACCTCCGAGGGGTCTCGGTCGGGCAAAGGTCAAGGTTCAAGGGCGAGAAGCCAGCAGCCCGAAGCCGGTGACCCGAAGGCCAAACGATTCGCGCCGCGCTACGAAGGCGCATCGCCCCGCCGTGCCGGCACCGACGCCCGTGCCGCCGCGACCGCGCAGCCCATCGAAGGGCCTATGCGGCTGAACCGGTTTCTCGCCCGCGCAGGCGTCGCCGCTCGTCGCAAGGCCGACGAGATGATCGCCGCCGGGGCCGTGGCGGTAAATGGGCGCGTCGTGACGGAAATGGGCGTGCAGGTGCAGCCCGGCGACGTGGTGACCGTGAACGGCCGCCCGGTGACGCCCACCGAGCACCTCTACCTGCTGCTCAACAAACCCGACGACTTCATCACCACGAAAGACGACGAGCGAGGCCGCGCCACGGTGCTCGACCTCATCGGTCTTCCGGAGGCGGAGAAAGGAGCGCTGTTTCCGGTGGGACGGCTCGACCGGCACACGACCGGCGTGCTGCTGCTCACCACCGACGGCGAGTTGGCGCATCGACTGCTTCATCCGTCGTACGGTGTCAAGAAATACTACCGCATTCGCACCCGCGACACGGTCAAGCCGCACGACATTGAGGCGCTCAAGGCCGGGGTGATGCTCGACGACGGCCCCGCTACACCCGACAACGTTGGCTACATCGCCCTGCCTGACTACCACGAGCTGGGTATGCTGCTGCACGAGGGCCGCAACCGCATTGTCCGGCGGATGATGGAAGCGCTCGGCCACGAGGTGGTGGAACTCGAGCGCGTCCGCTACGCCGATCTGACGTCCGAAGGTGTCCGACGCGGCAAGTGGCGGCGGCTCACGCCCGTCGAAGTCAAACGCCTCCGCCGCCTCGTCAAACTCTGAGGCTCAACCTGGCCGGTTCGTGAACCTGTCAGGTTTTTTTCTGCGTTGCATCCACCCGATCTTGTAGAAACCACCCGTCCGATGTCCTCCAAAATCCTCTACGAAGGCCTCACCTACGACGATGTGCTGCTCGTGCCCTCACGCAGCGACGTGATGCCCCGCGACGTGGACACGTCCACCGACTTGACGCGGCGCATCCGGCTGAACGTCCCGCTCGTGTCGGCGGCGATGGACACGGTGACCGAGGCCGATCTGGCCATTGCGCTGGCCCGCGAGGGCGGCATCGGGATGCTGCACAAGAACATGCCGCTCGAACGGCAGGCCGACGAGGTGCGGCGAGTGAAGCGGTCGGAGTTCGGGATGATCCTCGACCCCGTCACGCTGCCGCCGTCGGCGACGGTTGGCGAGGCGCGGGCGACGATGGCGCGGTTCTCCATCGGCGGCATTCCAGTGGTGAACGAACAGGGCGTGCTGCTGGGCATCGTCACCAACCGCGACCTGCGTTTTCAAACCGACAACGGCACACCGTTGGCCCGCGTGATGACGGGAACGCCGCTCGTGGTGGCCCCGCACGGCACGACCCTCGCCGACGCCGAGCGCATCCTCCAGCAGCACAAAATCGAAAAACTGCCCGTCGTGGACGACGACCAGCGGCTGCTCGGCCTCATCACGTTCAAGGACATCCAGAAGAAAAAACGCCACCCGAATGCGTGCAAGGACGAGCACGGGCGGCTGCGAGTGGGCGCGGCGGTGGGGGTGACTGCCGACCTCGAAGCCCGCGTGACGGCGCTCGTGGAGGCCGGGGTGGACGTGGTGACGCTCGACACCGCCCACGGCCACAGCGCGGGCGTGCTCCGGGCCGTGGCGGCGGTCAAGAGCGCGTTTCCCAACCTCGACGTGATCGCGGGCAACGTAGCCACCGCCGACGCCACGCTCGCGCTCATCGACGCGGGCGCGGACGCCGTGAAGGTGGGCGTGGGGCCGGGGTCGATTTGCACCACGCGGGTCGTGGCGGGCGTGGGCGTGCCGCAGCTCACGGCCGTGCTGCACTGCGCCGAGGCTGCCGCCAGCCGGGGCGTGCCGGTCATTGCCGACGGCGGCATCAAGCAGACGGGCGATCTGCCCAAGGCGCTCGCGGCGGGCGCGTCGAGCGTGATGCTGGGCGGAGCGTTTGCGAGGGTGGAAGAGTCGCCGGGCGAGACCATCTTGCTCGACGGGCGCAAGTTCAAATCCTACCGGGGGATGGGAAGCCTTGGTGCGATGCAGGCGGGGTCGAAAGACCGCTATTTCCAAGACGTAGAGGACGATGTTAAGAAGCTCGTCCCCGAAGGCATCGAAGGGCGTGTGCCCTACGGCGGAACGCTCGCGGAAGTCGTCTACCAGATGGTGGGCGGCCTGCGGGCGGCGCTGGGCTACACCGGAAGCCGCAGCGTCAAGGAGTTGCAGGCCAACGGGCGGTTCGTGCGCATCACCGGCGCGGGCCTGCGCGAGAGCCACCCGCACACCGTCACCGTCACGAAAGAAGCGCCCAACTACGCGGGCCGCTGACACCGTCGCGCACGAACCACGGCCAAGATTGAACCGTACCGTTTGCCTTGCGCGTACGGGATTTTCCTCCGATTTACCATGCTCGCCGAAGACGTCCGCTGGGACTTGTCCCACCTCTACGCCACCCCCGATGCCCTTCGCACCGACCTTGCCCGCACGCTGGACGAGGCGTCGGCGCTGGAAGCCGCGTTTGCGGGGCGCTTGGCGACGCTCGCCACCGACGAGCTGGCGGCGTTCTTTCAGCGGCTCGAAGCCGTCCACGACGCGATGGGGCGGGCCTACACCTATGCGTTTCTGGCGTGGGCGACCAACACCCTCGACGCCGACGCCGGGGCGCTGCTCCAAGAGGTGAAGGAGGCATACGCTACGTTCTCGCGGCAGTTGGTTTTTGTGGAGGTCGAGTGGGCGGCGCTGGACGAGGACGCGGCGCGGCGGCGCTACGACGCTCCGGAGATGGCCCGCTACCGGCATTACCTCGAAGTCCAGACCGAACGGCGGCGGCACGTCCTGTCCGAGAAGGAAGAGCGCGTGCTGATTACCGCCGACCTCACCGGGCGCGGCGCGTGGACGCGCTTTTTCGACCAAACGCTGGCGGCGGCCACGTTCGAGCTGCGCGGCGAGACGATGAGCGAAACCGACGTGCTGGCCAAGCTTCATAGCGACGATCGGAGCCTCCGCCGCGACGCTGCCGAGGCCCTCACCGCCGGGCTGGAACGGCTTGCGCCCACCCTTGCCTACGTCTTCAACACCGTGCTGCTCGACAAGGCCGAGCACGATGCGCTGCGCGGCTTCGACACGTGGGTTTCGGCGCGTAACGCGAGCAACGAAGTGGACGATGCCGTTGTCGAGGCGCTGGTGGCAAGCGTGACGGCCCGCTACGACTTGGCGCAGCGGTTTTACCGGCTGAAGGCGCGGTTGCTCGGCGTGGAGGAGATGGCCGACTACGACCGGTATGCGCCGCTGCCGCAGGCGTCGGGCGAGTGGTCGTGGGAGGCGGCCAAAGAATCCGTTATTGCATCCTACAAAGCCTTCAGACCAAAGGCAGGGCAGGTGGTGGCCCGTTTCTTCGACGAGCGGTGGATCGACGCCCCGGCGGCGGTCGGCAAGCGTGGCGGCGCGTTCTCGCACTCCGCCGTGCCCAGCGCCCATCCGTATGTGCTGATGAACTTCACCGGGCGCGTCCGCGACGTCCAGACGCTGGCGCACGAACTCGGCCACGGCCTCCACCAGTACCTCGCCCGCGAACAAGGCGTCTTCCACGCCGACACGCCGCTCACCACCGCCGAAACCGCGTCGGTGTTTGGGGAGATGCTGACCTACCAACGGCTGCTTCAAACCCTCGACGATCCGAAGGAACGCCTCGCGCTGATGGTCGCCAAACTCGACGACACGATGGCGACGGTCTTCCGGCAGGTGTCGATGAACCGTTTCGAGCACGCTATCCACACGGCCCGCCGCGCCGAGGGCGAGCTCTCCGCCGACCGCTTCGGTGAGCTTTGGATGACGACGCAAACCGCGCTCTACGGCGACAGCGTGGCGCTGGGCGTGCACTACCGCCGCTGGTGGAGCTACATCCCGCACTTCCTCCACACGCCCGGCTACGTCTACGCCTACGCCTTCGGCGAACTGCTCGTGCTCGCGCTCTACGCCCGCTACGAGGCGGCGTCGGACATGGCTGCATGGGCTGAAGCCTACCTCGATCTGCTTCGCGCCGGCGGCAGCGACTACCCGCATGTGCTCGTGGCCAAGCTCGGCGTCGATCTGCAAGACCCATCGTTCTGGAACGGCGGCCTCGACCTCATCGAGCGAATGATTGCAGACGCCGAATCGCTCGCGGCTACGCCCTCTTGACGAGGCGGGCGTCGTACAGCCACGGCTGAGGCTCGCCGGTTTGCATCTCTGGCATACGCGGGTGTGCTGGGTTGACGAGCACGTTTCGTTCGACCGGGACGATGGCGCTCGGCACACGCAGCGCGAGACTTTGCCCAGATGCAGCCCAGCGTCGCCCAAACTCGGCGAGGGCAACGGGGGCAGACGCCGCGTTCCAGCCGTCGGGCAGATCGTTTAGGGGCAGCGTTTCCACCGACGATACCGGAAGCAACGCGGGAATCGCCAGGTAGGGCATCGTCCGAACGGTCTCGGCGTCGAGGTGGACGAGCAGTTCGAGCGCCGCCAGCGACAGCGCCTCGGCGGTGTAGACCATCGGCGTGCCCACCGGATTCCAGCGCCCGCCAAAGTCCGACGCTCCGCGCCCGTCGAAGGCCGTCTTGACGTAGGCCGGTTTGGTGATTCGCCAGACGCGGAGCAGACCCGGTACGTCTTCCATCGTTACGAGAACACGCCGTGTTCAAGGCGTCCGAGCAGCCGTTCCACCTCGCGCGCGCCGATCTCGGTTCCGACCAAGGAAAGCGGGGAGCGTCCTTCGAATACGGGAAGGGGGGCGACCAGCCACCGCTGGGCTGCCTCCGGCGATCCCAGAACAGCAACCGCTTGTTCGTAGAGCGCTGCCACGCGCAGCACCCGCTCCGATTCGTCCACGCTCAGCCGTTCCTGCTGCGCTTTGCGGCGGGCCAGCGTACGAGGGGCAAGCCGGACTGCGTGGCCCACTACGGACAACGAAACGCCAAGCACGTTGGCCAATCGAAGCGGCGTATCGGGCGACAACCCTTGCTGGACGGCCTCAGCAGCGGCAAGGGCATTCTTCGAGCGCAAACCAAGGGTTCGGACGCCGGGGTAATAGGTCGATGTTGCCATTTGGCTGTTTCGAAGAATGCCAAATGGCAACATCGATAACCCCGCAAGGTTTCCCCGCCGTTATCGGCCCGCAATGAGTCCGAGGATGTTGGCGGTGAGGAAGCCGAAGTAGATGCCGAGGATGTACCCCGCCACGGCCATCACGAGGCCCACCGGCGCGAGGGTGCGGTGGTAGGTGGTGGCCACAATGGGGGCGCTCGCTGCCCCGCCGACGTTGGCCATGGAGCCGGTGGCCAGCAGGAACAGCGGCGCGCGCAGCATTTTTGCGGCGAGAACCATCACCCCAACGTGGATGGACAGCCACAGCGCTCCGGCGAGCATGTAGGCGGGAAACTCAGCGACTTTGGCCAAGTCGGCTTGCGCGCCAATGGTGGCCAGCAGCGCGTAGAGCGCGTAGTTGCCCACGGCCGAGCCACCGACCTCGTCGAGCTTGCGCACGGGCGTGAACGAAAGCGTAAGCCCTGCCGTCACGACGAGCAGAATCGCCCACGTCGACCGGCTGATGATCGTCACGTCGCGTCCGCCCCAGGAGACGTCCAGCGTTGGAATATGGGCCGACAGCAGCTTGATGGCCACGGCGACGCCAAGCGCCAGACCGACGATGATGGCCAAATCGGCGGTGGTGGTCGGACGTCGTTCGGTCGTCCCAAAGTCGGTGGTTTCGAGGCGGGCCAGCAGCGCCGGGTCGGCCTTCGTCCACGCATCGAAGCGGTGTTGGTAGCGGGACAGAAAGAGCAAGAGACCCATCCAGCCGTAGCCGACCACCGTATCGACCACAATGATCGGGGCGAGGACGCTGTCGGGCGCGCCGAGGCCTTCTTTCACGGCCACCATGTTGGCCGTTCCGCCGATCCACGACCCCGAAAGTGCACCGAAGCCCATCCATGCATCGGCGGGGAGCAGCCCTTTGAACAGGCTGAACGCCACGATGCCGCCGATCACGATGCCGATCGTTCCGGCCAGCATCATCAGCCCGGCGCGGGGGCCAAGGCGAAGAATCGCCCGCACGTCGGACGTGACCATGAGCAGGAACAGGGCCACGAGCAGCCCGTAGCCCGACATCCAGTCGTACACCGGCGACGACGGCGGCAGGATGCCGAACGTGGTGAGCAGCATCGGCACGAAGTAGCACCACAGCACCGGCGGGACAAACGCAAACAGCTTGTCCAAACGTTGGACACGGCTGAGGTAGAAAATCCCCGCCACCAAGGCAAGCAGGAAGGCGACGAGCGACAGCGGGTCTTGGAGGGGCATCGGGGTATCTTGCTTCCGTTCGGGTTCGTCTGCAATCTACCACACGCTATGCCTTTTCTCCGCTGTACCGCCGTTGTCTTTGCCGCTGCCGCTGTTTCGGGCGGTGCGTGTGCCCAGTCGCGTCCCGCTCCACCCGGAGTGTCCGCCGAGACGACGGTGGCGATAGCCGACTCGCCGTTTCGCATCGTCACGCACACGACCGGACAAGGGTCTGCCCACCGTAGCCCGCGCCCCGGCACGCGCCGTGCCCCCGCGGCACTCCCTGCGCCCGCCGACCGACGTACGCCGCTGGTGGTGATCAACGTTCACGACGACGAGAACACGTCGATGGAAGCAGCCCTGATCGCGCTGGCTCGCGTGCCCGCCCGCATCACCGAGGTGAAGCATACGGGCGCGCGCAACCTCAGCATTCGGCGCGGCGCGGAGACGTTCACCGTCGATCCCAACCGCATCTTTACCGATGCCGGCGCGGCCCTCTCGCTCACGCGACTCTCGCGGATGGATACGGCGATGCTTCGCGACGTACGGGCGTTCGCCGACACCTTGCTTGTGCTGGCCGGTGCGGCCGACGCCACGACGATTGTGACGTTGCACAACAACACCGACGCCAACTATTCGGCCCGCTCGTACCTGCCTGGCGCGGAGTACGCCGCCGATGCGGCGGCGGTGCATTTGACGCCCGGCGGCGACCCCGACGACTTCTTTTTCGTCACCGACCGACCGCTCTACGACGCGTTGGTGGCCGAGCGGTTCAACGTGGTGCTGCAACATCCCGAGACGGTCACCGACGACGGCTCGCTCTCGGTCTTGGCGGCACGACGTGGGCAACGATACGCCAACGTCGAGGCGCAGCACGGGCACACCGAGGTGCAGCGACGGATGATTGAAGCACTGGTACGGGTGCTGAACGCGCAGCGGTAGGGCGAATGGCGTATTTTCTACCGCCCGCACGCCCCCACGCGTAGAGCGCCCCGGTGTGCTGCACGATCGGAGGCTCTTCTGGATGTTATTCGCAGCTATTCTGACGGTTGGAGCGATTGGCTCCTTGCGCTTTGCACCCCGTCACGCCTCCTGACGCCATGTTCTCCCGGTTTTTGGCGCTCCGCTACCTCCGAGGCACTTCCGGGCAGCAGGGCGAGCGCTTCCTCCGCGCCGTGCTCTACATCGCAGTGGGTGGCGTGGCGCTCGGCGTGGCCGCGCTCGTGCTGGCGCTGGCCATTGTGCGCGGGTTTCGCGGCGAAATCGAGCAGAAGATCATCGGCTTTGGCGCGCACATTCAAGTTGAAAACCTTCAAGATGCACCGATTCTGCCCGATGCGCTCGACGCCGCCGCGCTCGGCGTGGTGCCTGGCGTGACGCAGGTGGCTCCGGCGGTCTTGGACTTCATCCTCCTGCGCCGCAGCGAACAGCAAACCGAGGGTGTGTCGATCTGGGGCGTGGAAGCGCCACCGCCGTACTTGGCCCGGAGTGTGTCCGACGGCACGTTTTCCTTTGCCTCCGACGCTCAAGGGCGGCCGGGCGTGGTAGTGGGCAAGGGGCTGGCGCGACAGCTGGGGCTGAAGGTGGGCGATCAGGTGGTCGGCATTACGCTCCCGTCCCCCGGACAAATGGGATTGGGGGAGGCCAGCCGCTTCAAGGCGTTTCATGTGGCGGGTATCTACGAAACCGCCCTTGCCGACTTCGACGACGTGTATGTATTTGCAGACCTTGAGACCGCCCGCAATTTACTTAGCCTGCCCGACGGCGCGGTAAGCCGCTACGACCTCATGCTCGCGAATGTCCAGGATGCGCCGCAGACGGTGGCGCTCGTGCAGAAATTGCTGCCGACCAACTTGCAAGCCCGCTCCATTTACGAGATCTACGGAAGCCTGTTTGCGTGGGTGCGACTGCAGCAAAGCATCGTGCCGGTAGTGATCTCGGTGATCGTGATCGTGGCGGCGTTCAACATCGTCGGTGTGCTGCTGATGTTTGGACTGGAGAAGGCCCCGGACATGGGCATCCTCGCCTCGATGGGCGCGTCGGGCAAGATGATCCGGCGGGTGTTCTTGCGCTTGGGGCTGTCGATCGGCCTTGTTGGAACGGCCATCGGGACGGTGCTGGCCGTAGCGTTTGCAGCGGTACAGCACCGATTTGGGGTGATCCGACTCCCGGCAGAGGCGTACTTTCTCGACCGAGCGCCTGTAGATGTGGAGCCTCTTGATCTCGTGATCGTTGCGGTGGTGACGGTGGTGCTGTGCGTGGTGGCGGCGTGGCTCCCGGCTCGGTTTGCCTCCAAGACCGACCCGCTACGCGTGCTGCGTTTCCGTTGATGCCCCTCAGAACCCGTTATTGCCCACCCAAAAATGCTGCAACCCGGCGACTCCGCTCCCGCGATCTCCCTCTACACCCACGACAAGCAGCCGTGGTCGCTCGCCGACCAGCCCGGCCAAACGCTGCTGTTGTTCTTTCCCGGCGCTTTCACCAGCGTCTGCACGACGGAGCTGAACGACGTTTCGAACGACCTCGACCGCTACGCCAACGCGGGTGTGAACGTGGTCGGCATCTCCACGGACTCGCCGTTTGCCCTCGCCGAGTTCCACAAGGTGAACATGCTGCGCTTTCCGCTGCTCTCGGATCACGACGGCGAGGTAGCGAAGGCTTACGGCACGAAGTACGACCACGACTTCACCCCAATGAAGCTCGACCGTATCGCTAAGCGCTCGGCGTTTTTGGTGGGCGACGACGGCATGCTTCGGTACGCCGAGGTGCTCGACAATGCGGGCCAGCAGCCGAATTTTGAGGCGATTCAGGCCGTCATCAACGGCTGAGCGCGCGGCCGATTAGCCGAGCGCCTCGACGGTTTCGGCCACGGGGCGCTCGTCGGGTATGAACGCCTCGCCGATGAGCGCTTCGTACAGCTCGATGTACCGTGCCGACACGTCCGCCCGGAGCGTGTCGGGTAGCGTGGGGATCGGCTGCCCGGCCTGTCCGGAAAAGCCGTTTTCGAGCAGCCACTCGCGCATGAACTCCTTCGAGAGCTGACGCGGTGTCGTGCCTGCTGCCAGGTGTGCTTCGTAGCCGTCGGCGTAGTAGTACCGCGACGAATCGGGCGTGAGCATCTCGTCGACAACGACCAGCCGCCCGTCGGGAAGACGTCCGAACTCAAACTTGGTGTCTACGAGGAGCAGCCCGCGCTCGGCAGCCAGTGCCGTTCCACGGGCGAACAAGGCCATAGCCATGGCTTCGGCTTCGTCCATCGTGGCTGCGTCGAGAAGGCCGCGTGCCACGATGTCGGCGCGGGCGATGTCTTCGTCGTGCCCCTCGGCGGCTTTGGTGGCGGGCGTAAGGATCGGCGCGGAAAGGCGTTCGTGCGGGCGCAGACCGCCGGGCAGGGCCACACCGCAGAGCGTGCGCCCTCCAGCGGCGTAGGTGCGTAGTGCGTGTCCGGCAAGGTAACCACGCACCACGAACTCGAAGGGCAGCACGTCGGCGCGGCGGTGCACGGCAACGTTGCCGTGCGGCACGGCAAGCAGGGCGTTGGGCGCGACGTCCTCGGTGGCGTGGAAAAAGTGGGCGGCGAGGCGGTTGAGGACTTGTCCTTTGTACGGAATGCCCTCCGCGAATACGCAGTCGAACGCCGAAATGCGATCGGTGGTGACGAGCAAGAGCCGGTCGTCGTCGAGGCGGTAGGTGTCGCGTACCTTGCCTTGGTACCGTCCGGGGAGCGGCCAATTGGTCGTCAGCAGTTCGGGCATAAAGGCTTGACTTTAGGATCACGAGGTTGCTTTTGCACCACACTCCATCCGCTACTCGCTTCCGCTGCTGCCACGGACGATCAGGGTCGGCGAGAGGTGGACGGTTTCTGCGGGTACGCCGCGCAGTTCGCCCTGCACGCGTGCCAGCAAGCGCTCGGTGGCGGTCTTGCCGGCTTCCAGGATGCTCTGGTCGATGCTCGACAGGCCGATGTACCGGCTCACTTTCACGTCGTCGTACCCAACGATGGCAAGGTCTTCGGGCACGCGAAGACCGGCGTCTTTGGCCGCTGCCCATGCCCCAAAGGCAAGCACGTCGGCGCTGGCAAACACGGCGTCGGTGTCGGGGTGGACGGCCAGCAGCGCTTGGAGTGCTTCGTATCCGGCCTCTTCGCTAAATCCAGCGTGCTTCTCCGTTTCGCCCCGGACAATCCGCGTAGCGTCAAAGGCAATTCCTGCCTCGGCGAGGGCGCGTTGGTATCCGGCGATGCGGTCTGAGGTGAACTCGCTCTCGGAATGTGCCCGGATCATGCCGATGCGGCGGCGTCCGTTTTTCAGCAGATGCTTGGTCGCGGCGTACGCCCCGGCCTCGTCGTCCCAGACGTACGCATCAAAGCCATCGGAGGCGTAGCCGACGAGCACAACGGGTGCGCGAAGGGCACGCAGTTCGGCGGCAAGCGTGTCGTCTACCGGCATGCCTACGAGCACGAGGCCGTCCACCGCACCCCGTTCGAGAAAGCGCAGCAGTGTGGCGTGTGGGTCGGTGGAGCCGAGGTCGGAGAGAAGCAAGTCAAAACCGGAGCCGCGTAGCGCCTGCCGAACACCCTTCAAGAATTCGTTGTGGAATGGCGTGGTGAACGACGGGAGCGCCACGCTGATCGTTTGCACGCCCTTCTGAGCGAGGCTCTTGGCGGTACGGTCGGGCCGAAACTGGAGCGCCTCGATGGCGGCATTGACCTTGGCGCGGGTGGCGTCGGACACGTCCGACGAGTTGTTGAGTACCCGCGAGACTGTCGAGATGGCGACGCCTGCTTTGGCGGCCACGTCGTAGATGGTGGCTTTGGGCTTTTCGCGGAGCATCGCACAAGGGGATCGGGTGAGAGATCGGCTACTGGTCGAACAGCAGGTGGGCGGCGTTAAGATACGCCGGGGCGTCGCCCGGCGAAACTTCGCCCCCCCGACGAACGGCTTCAAAGGCGAACGCGGCGGCCCGCTGCACGGCAGGAACGAGCGGCTGACCGCCTGTTAAGCCGCGCAGCAGCCCCAGCGTGAACGCGCTCGATGCGCCCGCGAGGTTGTCGCCGCCGAGCACTTCGGGCGTTTCAACAAGCGAGAAGTCGTTGCCGTCGAAGGCGAGAGCAGCGCGGAACGGGTCGGGCGAGGCTCCGTCGCCTCCGGCTTCGGCAGCCGTGGCGGGCAGGGGAGGCAGGCGAAGCACTACGGCCTGCGCCCCGCGAAGGTGCAGCCGCTGTACGGCGACCTGCGCATCTTCGAGGGTTTGAATTTCCATCCCGGCCACGAGTGCAGCGTCGACTGCCCGCATCGTCACGACGGAGGCCTCGGCGAACCGCGCCACAAGCGCCTCGCGGACGCGTCCGTCGGCGAGGTCTTCGCCCTCGGGGCCGGAGAGCGTCACGTCGAGCACCACCGGCCCGCACGAAACGCCCCGAAGCAGGTCAAATGCGGCGTCGACGCTTTGCGCTTGACCCACGATGGAAATCTTGACCCCCGTGGGTGCATCCGTGGCAAGCAGGTGCTCAAGTTGTGCGGCCACGGTGTCGGAAGGCACTTCGAGCACGTCCGTCACCCGCCCTCCGCCAGCCACAACAAGGCTCGTGCATACGGCCAGCGCCCGTCCACCAAGTGCTCGAGCGACGAGCACGTCGGCCGCAAGACCGCGGTCGTGGCCTGGATAGAGGGCGTTGAGGCAAAGCGGTCGGAACGGCATGAGCATACTACAGGCTGCTGGCTACGGTGGCCGCCAGCCGCACGCGAAGTCAGCAGCCCTTGGCCGGAGGCTAAAAAGGTACCTCGATTGCGTTCGGAAGTGCCTACGGAAGTGCCTATCTTGCTGCCCTTCACCGCCCTTTCGCGCAAGCTCCTTTTTCTGATGGCCCGCGTTCTGCTCGACCATATTCGCAAGGTGTACGACAACGGCTACGAGGCCGTTCAAGACGCATCGTTCGAGATCGCCGACGGCGAGTTTGTGGTGCTCGTAGGCCCATCGGGCTGCGGCAAATCCACGACGCTGCGCATGATCGCGGGCCTCGAATCGATCTCGTCGGGCGACCTTGTGATTGGCGACCGGCGCATGAACGATGTGGAACCGAAGGACCGGGACATTGCGATGGTCTTTCAGAACTACGCGCTCTACCCGCACATGTCGATCTACGACAACATGGCATTTGGGTTGAAGCTGCGCAAGTTCGACAAGGCCGAGATTGACCAGCGCGTGCGTCAAGCCGCAACCATCCTTGGCTTGGACAAGGTGCTGGATCGCAAGCCGAAGGAGCTTTCCGGCGGGCAGCGGCAGCGCGTGGCGGTGGGGCGCGCCATCGTCCGGAAGCCGCAGGTATTCCTCTTCGACGAACCCCTCTCCAACCTCGACGCTAAGTTGCGCGTGCAGATGCGCACGGAAATATCGAAACTCCACCGCCAACTCGGCGCGACAATGGTGTATGTGACGCACGACCAGGTGGAGGCGATGACGATGGGCGACCGCATCGTGGTGATGAAGGACGGGGTGATCCAGCAGATCGACCGCCCGTTGCATTTATACGACCACCCAGCCAACCGCTTCGTGGCGGGCTTCATCGGCAGCCCTGCGATGAACTTTGTGGACGGCACGTTGCAAAACGAACGCACGTTTGTGGCCGACGCGGGATTCGAGCTGCCCATTCCAGAGGGCATCGGCGCGGGCACGACGCCGGGCGTGCGGGTGGTGGCGGGCGTGCGGCCGGAGCACCTCGCCCTCTCGCCCTTCTTCGAAGACCAACCCGGCATCCCCGCCGAGGTTGAACTGGCCGAGCCGATGGGCAATGAGGTTGTCCTTTATGCCAAAGCCGGGCCGCAAAGCCTTGTGGCACGGGTTGATCCGCAGCCGGTTAAATCCGGGGATGCCGTGATGCTCTACGCCCAGCCAGACAAATTGCATCTCTTCAACGCCGAAACCGAAGAAAGCCTCACGGCCCAGCCGGAGGCGGTGGCGTGAGGCCGCTTGGTGTCTCGCGGGCAGAGCGTGTGAGAGCCGGACGGGCCGCTGAGGAAGCGCGGCGCGGGCTGCCGTCGTGGGCGCGTTGGGCGCTGACGGCGCTGTTGGTGCTGCTCTTCTCGGGGGCAGCGTTGCTGCTTCGGAGTGGGTTCTCGAAGCCGCTACTGAAAGAATCAGACCTGACCAACCGCCTCATCAACCCGGAGCGGGTAACGTACGATGCCGAAACGGGCGAAATCTCGCTGGCCTTTCGGGGGCAAGACTACCGGCTGGCGTCACCGTTGTGGAACGACCTTGGCGACGGCGAGGCCGTGGTTGCGGCGCTGCCGGTGGGGCAGGGAATGATGGTGTGGGTGCCGCAGGCGGATACGGCGCTTACCGTGCAGCAGGTGATGGCTGTAGAAGCCGCCGCGCTTACCGTTCCTAAAGGGGTTGGGCTCCGGGCGATGCAGGCACCGGCTCGGTCGAGCCGGTGGAGCGGCATAGTGGCGTTGATGCTGGCCGGATATGTGGCGGTGTTGCTGATCTCTCGACGGCGCATTATGACGGAAATGTGATTCCGTTATTGCCCACCTCAAAGCCCAAGGGAATCTGCAGCATTGTCCCGGAAGAGTGAGGCGTCCCGGATATAGCGGCGCGCCATTTTCTCGCTTGCCCATCCTCCTTGCCGGATGATCGACCGCTCGCTCGCACCAGAAATGGCTGCTTGGGTTGCAAATCCCGACCGAAGGCTGTGACCGGCGTACAACGTAGGGTCAAGTCCTGCCTTGAGCGCCGATTCCTTGATAATGAGGGCAACCGAGCGGTCGGAAAGCGCTCGGTCGGAGATGCGCCCAGTCTTGGTGATGCTGCGAAAGACGGGGCCAGATGTTTCGCCGAGCGCATCGAGCCAGGCACGAAGGCTGCGAACCGGGCAGGTCTCCGGCTGCTGCCCGTAAGGAATGGCCTTTTTCATTCCCTCGCCGTGTTGGTCGGTTTTTGAGCGGCGTACCAGAACGATGAGGCCATCAGGGACCCATTGAATGTCTGCTATTGCAATCCCAATCAACTCCGAGCGCCGAAAGGCCCCTGAGAATCCTACGAGGATTAAAGATCGATTTCGCAGGCCGGTTAAATCGCCAGGCTGCACGTCGAGCAGGGCGCGAATATCGTCGGAAAGCAGCGGCGTCTTGCCGTGCTGGAGAAAGCCGAGCTCGCGACGAATGCCGTCGAAGACGTCCTGGACGAGACTGTGGCGCGTCGGATTGTCGTAGCCGTCCAGCTCGTGCGCTTTCCCAATGGTCGTAAGCCGCCGACGAAGCGTCGAGGCTTTGTGTGTGGCGGCGAGGTCCGAGAGGTAGAGCGCAACCGTTTCAGGCGTGGCGGGCAGCGAAGGCCGGGCCGCATCGGTACACCATTCCGCAAAGTGCTTCCAGTCGGCTGTATAGGCACGAACCGTATTCGGGGCCTTGGATTTGGCAAGAAACCGCTCAGCCTGTTCGGCTGCTCGGGCATTGGTGACAGCAGCGAGAGCCTGCTCGGCATCAGAGGAGCGAACGAGTACGGCGCGAGAAGCTGAGGCAGAAGCCATGGGCCGGGAGATTTTGATGCGTTTATTCCGATAACTATAAATTATCGGAAATGATTCCTGAAGCGACTTTGGAGGATCCGGATGTATCTGGTCTGCCGGGTATAGCCCCGGATTTCCGGAGTTCTTTCATCGAACCTTTGCCGCACGTGGGGTTATCTACGGTTCGCGCATGGCGAGTGGAAGTGTGAATCAATAACGGCATCACAATGGCAGACTTTGACGCGATTGTCGTAGGCGCCGGCCACAACGCACTGGTTTGTGCCGCATATCTTGCCAAAGCTGGCCATCGTGTTGGCGTGTTCGAGAAGCGCTCTATGGTCGGCGGAGCCGTAGCCACTTCCGATGCCTATGTACCCGGCTATCGGTTCGATCTTGGCGGATCGGCGCACATCCTGATTCGCCTCACGCCGGTGGTTGAGGAGCTTGGTTTGCAGGATTACGGCCTTGAATACATAGACCTCGACCCGCTTTTCTTTGCCCCGTTTGAAGACGGCGACCACTTTACGATCCGGCGTTCGGTGGACGAGACGTGCGACCTGCTCGAACGGCAATACGGCGAAGGCGATGCGTACCGGCGGTTCATCAACGACTGGAAACCCTTCTCCTATACGGTAAAAGACGTATTTTTGCAAACTCCCAGCCCGCTCAACATCGGGAGGACGATGCGACGCGGGACGTCCACCGCGTTGCCGTGGAAAGAAGCGTTGCAGTTTATTCTCCGTCCCTACGGCGAAGTCGCGGCGCACTACTTCCGCGAGCCCAAAATACGCGCAGCCCTCTCGTGGATGGCCGCGCAGTCCGGCCCTCCACCGTCAGAGCCGATGGGCAGCCCGTTTTTGCTCTGGCACCCGCTCTACCACGAAGGCGGCATTGCCCGCCCGCGTGGCGGCTCAGGGATGCTGACCGTAGCACTGCGCCGGATGATCGAAGACCATGGCGGCCTGGTCTTTACGGATACGCCAGTTTCTGCGATTTTAGTGAGCAATAACGGCCGCACTGAGGGGGTTCAGTCACTTGGAGAGGCGATCACGGCGCGGGCCGTCGTGGCGGGATCGCACGCCGTGGACACGCTCACATGCCTTCTTCCCGAGGCCTTCCGTCCCCCCGAAGCTCGAAACCTGCGTGTCGGGAACGGCTTTGGCGCGATTCTGCGACTTGCCCTATCTAAACCTGTACAGTACGCCGTAACGCCCGACCCTGCCGACAATCTTGCGGCGCGAACCGGACTTGGCCTGCTCTGCCCCAGCATCGAGCACATCGGCGCGGCCTACGGCGAATATTTGTCCGGCCGCCCCGCGAGCGATCCGCCGCTTGTGGCCATGTCCTTCTCCGCCGTAGACGATTCGCTCGCGCCCCCCGGCGGCGAAGTGCTGTGGCTTTGGGGCCAGTATTTCCCGTACGAACTGGCCGGCGGCGCATCCTGGGATGCGATTGGACCTTCGGTTGCAGACCGTTTTCTGGACGTGTTCGAGCGTTATGCGCCGGGCACCCGCGAAAACGTCGTGGGTTCGCTTTTCCAGCATCCGTTGTGGCTGGAACGCGAACTCGGCTTGCGGCGCGGCAACGTCATGCACCTCGAAATGACCCTCGATCAAATGTTCTGCGCCCGTCCGCTCCTTGGCATGTCGGGCTACCAAACGCACGTCAAAGGACTGTTTTTGACCGGAGCGAGCACCCATCCCGGCGGTGGAATCATGGGCGCATCGGGGCGAAACGCCGCGGGCGTCGTTCTCAAAGCCCTCGACAAACTGCGCTAATCGGTGTCGTATTTCGCCTTTTTGCTCGCATGGATCGTCCCGCCCATCGTGATGCTGGCGTGGATGCGTCGGCCCCCTCTGGGTGGCGTCGGCGGGCCGCGGGCGCGGTGGGCGCTTGCGCTCACCTGCCTGGTTGCGCTCGTATGGACCACGCCGTGGGACAACTACCTCGTGTGGCGCGGCGTATGGGGCTACGGCACCGGGCGTGTGGTTGGAACCCTCGGATACGTTCCGATCGAGGAATACTTCTTCTTCCTGCTGCAACCGCTGCTTGTTGGCCTGCTGCTGTACCGCATTTTGGAGCGCGTGTCGCCTGTCCCCTCCCCCACCGGAGGTGCCATGCGTGCCTCGCAGTGGGTCGTGAATGACAATGCGATGATTCGAAGCTTGGGAGGGTCAATAGCGGCTTTTATCGCCGTCTTTGGATTTTACTTGCTTGCGCAATCCGACGACCACGGCACCTACCTTGGGCTGATCCTGGCGTGGGCCATGCCGGTCGTTTCTGGACTGTGGTTCTACGCTGGCCATCACTTCTGGGCCTGGCGACGCGCGGTGCTCGGAGCAATCGTCCCCGCCACGCTCTACCTCTGGTTCGCCGACCGCTACGCCATTGCCAACGGCATCTGGGACATCTCCAACCGGTATTCGTTTGATCTCGACCCGTTCGGTTTGCCCGTGGAAGAGGCCGTCTTTTTTCTGGTGACGAACATCCTTTCGGTGCTGGGCGCAATGCTGTTTTTGCACGGCGACGTAATACAGCCTTTGGGGAAGCGCGATGCCTAAGCCTACCCCGCGCATCCGCATGATCGTCGGGCCAACGGCTTCCGGCAAGACCAAGCGAGCCATCGAAGCGGCCTTGGAACGCGGCGGCGAAGTGATCTCGGCCGACAGTCGGTGCGTGTACCGTCGCCTTGACATCGGCACGGCCAAACCCACGGCAGACGAACGGAAAGGTGTGGCGCACCACTTCATCGACGAGCGGAATCTGGGGGAACCGTTCTCGGCCGGACGGTTCGCAAGCGAAGCCGAAACAAGGATTTACGAGATACTGAACCGTGGAAGAGTGCCAATCGTTGCTGGCGGTTCGACGCTCTACCTGAGTGCGCTCAAGAACGGGATCGCCGAGATGCCCGACGTGCCTGAGCGCGTGCGAAACACCCTCGTGACACGGCTCACCGAGCAGGGCTTGCCGCCGCTCGTCGCCGAGCTGCAGCGTCTTGATCCCGACCTGGTTTCGCGAATCGACGTGTCGAACCCAATGCGGGTATTGCGTGGATTGGAGGTCTACGAAGCGTCGGGAACGCCGCTTTCCGTTTGGCAGCGACAGCGCTCCGCGCCCGCGTTTGCTTACGAGTTAGAACTGCTTGCGCCGCCGCTCGACGTGATGGACGAGCGCATCAACCGCCGGGTAGAGGCGATGGTTGATGCCGGATGGTTGGACGAGGTCGTCGGGCTGCTACGCGAGGGCGTATCGCCGCTTTTGGAGCCGCTACGCACCATTGGGTACCGCGAGATGGCCGACGTGGCGCTTGGGCAAACCACGCTCCCAGAGGCGGTCTCGCGCATCCAGCTTCGGACGCGGCAGTATGCCCGGAGACAACTCACCTTCTTTCGGGGTCGTTCGTTTTTAGGGGATCTATAACGGTTCTCATAAGAGACGCCTACGCTCGCTCCAACACAAGTAACGCCTGCTTGTGGGGCCACCGGCCGAGTCGGCGCATTGTGACCTTCGCGCCGAGCGACCGCGCCAGTTCGCTCCACGCCTCGGCGGTACGAAAGTGCAGGTGCGCTTCTTGCTCGCGCATCGTTGGACTGCGCAGACGGTTGGCGGCGCGGTCGAGCGTGTCCAGCAGCCGTCGGTCGGATTCGGTTTCGTAGACCGATTCGAGCACGATCACACGTCGCGCCACGCGGCGCGCTTCGCGGAGCAGAGCCTCCGGGTCGCGGGCATGATGCAGCACGAATACCAACACGGCTGCATCGAACTCGGAATCGCCGAACGGCAGCGGCTTACCGTCGGTAACACGCACAAACGGCAGCGACGAGCGGTTGAAATCTGCCACGTCCGCCAGCGTCACCCGGTGCCCATTGCGGCCCAGTTGCTCCCCGACGTACCCTTCCCCGGCTCCGAGATCCAGAATCGTGGAGTTGATGGGCAATAACGGTGTCACGAGAAATGCTTTTTGCCTCGCCCGACGCCTTAATATTCCTTCCAGCAGACAGGGCCAAGGCATCACCAGCGCGGCTGCCCCCAGCCAGCCACCCCACGTCCAAAGCCCATCGCTGCCGGTCGTGTAATGGGTGTACGTCCCGAAGGCACACGCCGCGAGCCATGCCGTCGCCCTTGCCGTCCGCCCATCCTCTTCCCCAACGGCGAGGAGCAAAACCGGCAACAGGTACCACGGATGCACCGTGGTGCTGCACGCCAGAAACGCCAGCCAAACCGCGCCAGTGCGGCTGTTGCTGCGGAGCGCGCCCAAAGCCACCATGCCAAAGGTCAACAGAAGCACCCGCGCCGCCAACGGGCCAGTATCGCCTCCCAAAAGCATCCCGAGGCCCTGTTTGAGCAGTCGGTACAGCGGGGCATTAAATTCAAAGTACGACGTGTAGAGGCGGAGCGAGTCCATCAAGTGCGTCGCGTTCGCGCCAATCACCGCCACCGCCACCGCGCCCATCGACGCTGCAGCAAACCAACCCTTCCATCGTTGCCGAAAGAAGACAGGAACGAGTATAAACGGCACCAGCTTGACGCCGCCAGCCAGCCCTATGCCCATTCCGGCCCAGCCGTCTCGCTGCTGCGAGCGCAGCAAAACCGCCGCCGCGAGCATCGGTAACGCATAAAGCTCGGTGTGCCCTTGCCCCGACTCTACGACCGCCAGCGGATGCAGTGCGTAGAGGGCAAAAACGGACATTAAATACGGCCTGTCGCGGGCGAGTCGCGCCAGCAGCAGCAGCGCAAGTCCTTCCAGCAGCCACCCGGCACCGCGCAGCGCTCGCAGTCCCCAGGCTGTCCCCAGCGCCTGCTCGGCAGCACCTGCCATTCGAAACACGGCCTGCGAGACGGGTGGATAGACGGTGTAGTACGACGTCGAGTTGAGGCGAGGAAACACCACCGTATCGCGCAGCGACGCCAACGCAGGATCGTTGGGGCGGTAGGCGTACGGCGAATGCCCTGCCCCGGCGACCCGCCCGTCCCAAAGGTAGCGGTAGAGATCGTCCGAGAGCGCGAGGCCCGGCATCGTGGCCGCCACGAGGCGTAGCGCCAGCGCCAGCGCCAATACCTGCCGCAGCGGCGTTTTCGCCCACGCCACCAGCGTCGCCCCCACCAACCCACACAGCGAAAGCGGCCCGAGCCAGATCCACGCCGCCCGGTCGTCGATGCAGACGGCGAGCGCGACCGTCGCGCCCATCGCCACCAGCATCCCGACGGCCCCTGCGCCCGTGCGGTTCATCGAGGGCGAACCAGCAGGATGCACATCCGCCCGTCGTCCTCGAAAAGCACCTCGTCGGCCAGTTCGTACATCAGCGTGAGGCCACGCCCGCCCTCCGACGTAAAATCGCCCAGTTCGGACCGCGGAGCCGAGGCCGGATCAAAGCCCGGCCCTTCGTCCGTCACCTCTACCCGTACGGCGGGAAGGTTCGGCGCAATCCGGACGGTCACCGTCTTGGAGGAGTCCAAGCCGTTGCCGTGTTCCAGAGCGTTGGTAATGGCTTCCGACGCCACCAGTGCCGTGCGAAACGACACGTCCTCGTCGGGCACATGCTCGTCAAGGAAGTGCTGGATTTCAGCGGTCACATCGTCCATCACGGCGAACGTGCTGGGAAGCGTGAGGGCAAGTTCGGAAGATTCGCTCATCGGATCACGGCTACGCGCACGAAGGTCGCTTTCCCGTCCGTCGTGGCAATGCGGACGAGGTACACGCCCGAAGGTACGTCGCGTCCGGCATCGTCGCGCAAATCCCACCGCGTTCCGCCGTCGCCGTCGCGCTCTTCGAGCGTTCGGAGACGCTGCCCCTCTACGCTGAGCACCGTCACGTCGGCCTCGGCGGGCAGGCCGGCGATCATCGCACCGTCGGGGGCTTCCGAGGGGCGCACGGGGTTGGGAAAGACGTACGCTTCCGACAGATCGGCGGCGGCGCTGGTGAGACGCACCGCCCGTCCGTCCGGGTCGAGGGTCGCTCCCGACGGCGTGCGCAGCCCGTCGGCAACGATGGCCGTGGACAGCCCGGTGGCTCCCACCACGGCTCCGCTGAGCGTGACGATGACCGCCGAAGCATTCGACGGATCGAGTGCGGCTCCGGTCACTGTCCCGGACGGTTCGACGCGAAAGCCTGCGGCGCGGATCGACGACGGATCGAGCGGCGCGCTGAACACCATTCGCACGCGAGAACGGTCGAGCACGTCGGCGCGGACAACGAATAGCGTAGACGAGGGCGCGGTCGCTATTGGCCCCAGCGGAAGCGTGTTCGTCCCGGTGAGCCGCACCGTGTAGCCGTCCGGGATGGCTCGGTCGAACGTCGCCAGAAAACCACGCACCTGCGTGGCCGAAACCACCGTCCGCGCCGAAATCGGCACGGTGCCCGACGGCGGCACGGCGTAGGCTTTGAGGTCAAGCAGGCGCAAGTCGTCCGTTGCAAACGGCACGTCCACCTCGAAGCGAACGCGGTTGCTGTCGAGCCGCACAGCCTTCACGAGCGATTGCAGCGCACCCGCCGAAGCGATGCGTTCGTTCGACCAGCCCGATGCTGCCCGCCCTGCCCACCCGCGAACGGCATACGCGAACGCGCCCGGCGACGCCGGAACCGCCGCCGCGACCGTTCCGCCCGGCCCACTCGCCACGCGCTCGAACGCCCCGGTTTCGGCGCGGCGGTACAGCACCGTCGAGTCGGCGGACGGCGCGCTCCACGCCACCCAGACCGAGTCCGCCCCGGCAGGCCCGGCAAACGTGAGCGTGGGCGCAGCGACGGTCGAGGCGCGGGTAAATCGCGCCAGCCGTCCGTTGCCCATCGCCGCTACGAGATCGGGCTGCCCGTCGCCGTCGAGATCTCCCGTGGCCAGCGTAATGCTGCGCAGGCCGTCGGCGTCTTGCGTGCGCCCGGCGATGCCCCGGTAGTAGCGCAGCATCCATCCGGCCGTGACGGGGCCGTACGAGCCGTTCCACGACAAAACGTAGAGCCGCGAACCGACGGCCAAGATCAGTTCGTCGCGTCCATCGCCGTCGAAATCGGCGGCGGCGGCGGCGCTGTACCGGGTGGGCGGGAGGGGGAACGAAACCGATCCGAGGGTTTCGTACGCATCGTTGGTGGGGCTTCGGTAGACCGAAAACGTAGCGATGGGCGGCTCCTGCTCGCGGTCGGAGGAACGCGGCGGCTCGAAGTTCTCGCGCAGCACGACGAAATCGTCCTTGCCGTCGCCGTCGAAGTCGCCAACCGCCGTCTTAGGCCGAGGCGCATACCGGTCGGACGCTTCTTGCCATGCGATGGCAAACGTGTTGTTGCCACGTGTTTCATAGACGACAAGGTCGCCGTCGTAGTCGGCCACAGCGAAATCCGTCTGCCCGTCGCCGTCGAAATCGCCGATGGCCGCATCCGGTTCGGAATAGAGGTTGTCGCGCACCTCCCCCGTGCCGAGGGGCGTCGGGTTGGGCAGCGCCGCGACGCGAGCGAAGGCCGTGCCGTTCCACTCGTAGACGCGCCACGCCTTGGTGTTGTGGCCGAGTATCTCGCCGCGCCCGTCGCCGTCGAGGTCGGCCAGACGTGCGCCGAAGAGCGTGTCTTGGACCACCGTGGCCAGCCCATCGGGGAATCCGTCCACCCGCGAGGCTTCGAGCATTCCGGACGTACCGCCCGCTTGGACGAGGATTTCGGCCCGTCCGTCGCCGTCCGAGTCGCGGCTGTCGCGGGGGCGCGCGCTCGAACCGGGCACCACGACCTGCTGGGCGAGCGCCAGATTCGAACCGTTCCACTCGAAGATTTGCGTCGTGTCGGACGTGGCCTCTCCGGTAGCCTTGTTGAGCGTGATTTCGCGCCGTCCGTCGCGGTCGAAGTCGGTAATCGACGGCAAAAGGATGCCCTGCGGGGCCGAAAGCGCCGTTTCGACGAGCGCAAGGGGAAGAGCCGCATCGACCCCAATCGCGCGCGCGCTGGCCACCGTCGTCAACCCGGCGCGGTTGGTGGCCCGAACCTGGCAGTCGATCAGACTCGATCCCACCTCAGCAGGCACAACGAGGCCGTGGCGGCGGGCAATGCGGTCGGACGCCAACTCCGGCGGCGTTAGAAGGTCGGTGCCGCAGCGCAGCGGCTCCACCCGCGCCAGATCGTCGGTGGTGACTTCCAGCAATGCGGCGGGCCGATCGTCTTGAAAACCCGGAAGCGTGCGGACTACCGTAACCTTGGGCGGCGTGCGGTCGAGCCAAACGCGACGGCGCTCCTCGAGCGCACGGCCTTCGCGCAGGTTCACCGCCACTCGCAGCGTGTAAACGCCTTCGGGAAGCCCCGTCGTGTTCCACACCGCCAACGTATCGCGCAGACGAGGCGTCGTTTGCGTCGCGCCAAGCTTTGTCCACGCGCTCACCGTGGTGTCGCCGGCGGCATAATACACGTCGTACGTCACAAACGACGGGTCGAGCACCGTTCCCACGATGGGCAGCCGATCCGAGGCCGTGCCGCCGTCTTGCTCCGGCGAGGCGATCGACAGGTTGGCCGGAAGCGACCGCAGCAGCGCTCGATCCACCCGAATGCGCCCCGCGCCCGTCTTCTCGTCCCACCCGGCGGCGTCCAGATCGTCGGCGGTGGCTGCCAGCAGGCTGCGGACGGCAGCCGCCGAGAGCGTCGAGTCTTCCGAGAGCACCAGCGCCGCCGCACCCGCCACCAGCGGGGCCGCCAGCGAGCTGCCGTTGGCGGCGTAAAGCGGCAGGTAGAGCGCCCCCGGCTTCGTCTGCTGATCGGGCAGCGGAAGCGTTGGGACGCGCGCGCGCGACGCCGGCGCGCCCAGATCGACGCCCGTCCCGAACTGCGCGTTCGCCGCCCGCGCCGAGCCGTCTTCGTTGAACCACACGACCGAGAGCACGTCCGGGTAATCCGACGGGTAATGCTGCCGTGCGATGGGCTGATTTCCCGCCGACGCCACGACGAGCACGTTCTTGGAGACGGCGTACGCGACGGCGTCGCGGAGAACTTCGGAGATGTAATCGGTGCCGAACGACAGGTTCGCGACCTCGAAGCCCATATCGGCGGCGTAAACCAGCGCTGCCGCCACATCGTCGTCGTGGCAGTCGCCGTCGGCGCCGCACACGCGCAGCGGCACGAGGCTCACGTCCGGCGCCACGCCGTAGGCAAAGCCCGGCCCCGAAGCGGCCGTCGGGGCAATGTAACGGGCCGCGATCACCCCCGCTACCGACGTGCCGTGGCCGCGCCCGCTGCCGGGCAGCGCGTCTTCCGACGGATCGTTGTCGCGTCCGCGCACATCGCCGAACCCCGTCGATCCCACACGGTCCAGAAAATCCCAGCCGTGCACATCGTCGACGAAGCCGTTGCCGTCGTCGTCGATGCCGTTGCCGGGAATCTCACCGGGGTTCGTCCAGATGGCGTGTTGGAGGGCCGGATGGTCAAACCAGATGCCCGTGTCGAGAAACGCCACGCGCACCCGTTTTTTGCCCGTCGTGGCGCGCTGCGCCTCGCGTACGCCCGCCGCCACGAGTCCGGGCAGCGAATCCCACGGCACATCGTTGGCGACGGCAGAGGGCAAAGAGGCCGAGAACGACAAGGTGTTCGGCGCGATGGCGAGCCGGTCGACCGTGTAGCGGCGGTTGGGCTGAACCGAGACGACGCCCGGCACCGAAGCCCACGCCGCGAGGGCGCGTTCCAACGCCGAAGAATCGGCGACCGACACCGCCAGCACGTCCGCCAGCGGGCCGCGTTCGGCGAGGCGGCGGCCATCCCCGGCCCCGTTGAGGCCGCGCATCCGCATCGTGGCGGCGTTCGGCGTCTTGCCAAGCGCGGTAGCGGTTGCGCGGTCGAGCCGAACGAGCACCTCCTGAGCCTGCACCGGCCCGGCGCAAACCGCCAGACCCAACAGTAGAGGTGGGCAATAACGGGCTCCGAGCCGACGCATCGCAGAAAACCAGAGCATGAAATCGGACGGAGATGACGGTAGCGCTCGGGCGATGGCGGCGGTGGCAAATCCCGCGCAAGGTACGAACGCGCGACCCCTCCGGTTAGGGTGTATCCGGCACGCCCTCGGCCAAGATCGCCGCCACCTCACCCGCCAGCGCCCGTCGACCGTGCCGACGCACAAACGCCTCGTCGGGCACCGGCAGCGTACCGGCTCGCCACGCGGCGTACGCCTCGGCGAGACGCTGCGCCACCTCCGCCGGATCGTCGGGGTCGGCGAGATACGCCGCGCCGTACGCGTGCAGCGCCTCGCGGGCGGCTCCGTCGGGGACAAGCCCGAGGACGGGGCGGCGCGTACCGACGTATTCAAACAGCTTGCCCGTCGAGATGCCCTCCGCACCGGGTCGCCGCCCGACCGTCATCCACAACAGATCCGCCGCCCGCTGCTCCGCCACCGCCGCATCGTGCGAAAGATAGCCGAGCATCGTCACGACCCCCGACAACCCCAAGCGCGTCGCCAGCCCCTCAAATTCGTCCGGTACCAAGCCCGCAAACCGCGCCTCGACCTTCGCCTCCGGGTGCGCCGCGCGAAACCGTGCGAGGCCTTCGAGAAAGACATCCGGGCGCTGCGCGTCGTAGAAGACGCCCGTGTAGACGACCCGAAAGCGGTCGTCCGTACGATCCAGCGTTGGCCCGTCGAAATCGGCTTCGTCGTACCCTTGAGGCACGACGCGCAGCCGGTCGGCAAGATCGGGGTGGCGGGCGGCGACCTGTGCGCGCATCGTCTCGGAGATGGTGAGAATGGCATCGGCACGGCGAAACGTCCACCGTTCCAGCGACGCGTGCAACCGCCGGTGCAGGCGCGTCGGGTAGACGTGACGCGGATTGCCGAGCCAGTCGTCGCGAAGATCGAGCACCAGCGGCAGACCGTGCCGCCGTGCCGCCAACGCCCCGGCCACGAGCGCCGTATAGGGCGGGGCCGAGGCCAGCACCGCATCGAAACGGCCCGTGGCGAGCAAGGCGTTGGCTTTCGCCACCGCAAACGGAAGCCATCCGAGCTTGTTGTCCGGGACGAACGCCCACGCCGTCAGATCGCCCAACCGCCGATGCGACGCCCCGCCCATCGCCGGGGCCGCCGTGCTGCCGAGGCGCGTCGGGTCGAGGCTGCGGGTGCGGTGAATCGCGATGCCCGCCGCGTCCAGTTCGGCCAAAAGACCTTCGTCGCGAGCGAAATACGCACCCGGCGATGGCGCGACGACCTCCACGTCCCAGCCGTGCGCGGGCAGGAACTTGGCCAGTTTGGCCACGCGCTGCACGCCGCTTCCGCCCAGCGGAGGCATGTAGTAGGCGAGAACGAGAAGACGCGGCACAGGCACAGGCGAGGACGGGGCCGCAAGATACCCTGCTGCCTACCGCGACCGTACGGCAGTTTGCGCGACCACACGTTCGCCCGTCTGTACCCGGACCACATAGACGCCGCTAGGCACGGCATCGTCCTCCCACACCGCCTCGTGTTCGCCCATTGCCTGCTCGTCGTCGACCAGCACGGCTACGCACCGTCCAAGCATATCGTACACCGCTACGCGGACCTTCGAGGCCGTCGGGAGATCGTAGCGGATGCTCACGCGGCCACGTGACGGATTGGGGTGAACGTTGGAGATGACCGATTCGACCGAATGCGGCAGCCGATCGCCATCGTTGCTCACCCCCACGGCTCCCAGCCTGTACGGCACCGACGCGGCTCCTCCCCAACAACGCACCGTACTGTCGGACTTGATCGCACACGAATGGTCATTTCCCACGCTCACGCGCAGGGCCGTCCCGAGATTGCCCGGCACGGTGGATTGTCCGGAATGGTCTATGCCCCAGCAACGCACCGAACCGTCGGTCTGTACCGCGCACACATGAAGATGCCGAGTGCTTACGTCCAATACCGAGCCAATGTCCTCCGGCACCGTCGCGTTCGATGCATTCCCCCAGCAGCGAAGCGCGCCGGTGCTTACGATCGCACAGATGTGAGAAAGGCCAACGCTAACGTTTGTCGGTCTTCCCAAATCGGCCGGGGCATCGTTTTGGCCGTTGTAGTTGTCTCCCCAGCAGCGAACGCCCTCGTCGGTTTTCACCGCGCATGTATTCGCTTGCCCCGAGAACACATGGGCAACTGCTCCAAGGTCACTTGGCACTGGCGGATACGCCCCCCAGCAACGAAGCGCACCGTCTGTGGTCACGGCACAGGTGTAGATTCCGCCTGCGCTTAGGCTCACAACCGAACCCAAGTCGGCGGGCACGCTCGACTCGCCGTAGATGTTCGAGCCCCAGCAGCGAACGGTGCCATCGGTCTTCAGCGCGCACGTATGGAAGTCCCCGGCACTCACGTTCGACACCGAGCCAAGCTCGATCGGCACAGCGGCTTGTCCAAATGTGCTGTGGCCCCAGCAGCGTGCGGCTGCCGCGTTCGTCACCGCGCACGTGTGGTTGCCTCCTGCGCTGATACTGGAAACCGGGCCAAGGTCCGCCGGTGCCGACTCCGGGCCACCCCAACAACGCACCGTGCCGTTCGTCATTACGGCGCAGGCATGCGTTTCTGACGCGCTCACGCTCGCAACCGGCTCCAAGTCGGTGGGTACGGTGGATTCGCCAAAGGAGTTCGAACCCCAGCAGCGTACCGCGCTGTCGGTTTTGACCGCACATGTAAAGCCGATACCCGCGCTCAGGCTCACAACCGGACCTAGATCGGCGGGTACGGTCGATTGGCCGAAGAGGTTGAGGCCCCAGCACCGCACCGTACCATCGGTCTTCGTCGCGCACGTGTGGCTTCCTCCGGCGCTGATGCTGGAAACCGGGCCGAGATCGGAAGGAACGGTGGTTTGGCCGTACTCGCTGTGGCCCCAGCAGCGCGCGGCTCCCGCGTTCGTCACCGCGCACGAATGACGTCCGCCCACACTCACATCCGAGACCGGGCCCAAATCAAGAGGCACCGACTGCTCGGTAGAAACGTATCCCCAGCAGCGCAGGGTGCTGTCGGCTTTGACTGCGCACGCGAGAAACTGCCCGGTGCTGACGCTCGAAACCGGCCCCAGATCGGCCGGAGTTAAAATCTGACCCCAGCATCGCAACCGGCTGTCGGTTTGGATTGCGCAGGCGTAGTAGTAGCCGGTACTCACGCGGACAACCGCTCCCAGCGTGCTCGGCACCTCAGTCTCGGGCGTTTGAAACCCCCAACAGCGAACCGTTCCGCCGGTAGTAACGGCGCAGGTGCGATCGTAACCCGCACTCAACACACCGTCGTCGGCAGCCTCCGCCAAGATCGGCCACCCCGCAGCTACCAGCCATACAAACAGAAATCGAAGATGCGAGCTCATGGGGAGGGTCGGATTAAACAGACTCGACTGCCTGTTTGTATTGATATGTATTCAAAAAAGACAGCGTCGCGACCGTAACTCAGAGCACGCGGAGCGCCTTGTCGGCGCGGGTGAGGTTCGTGCAGCCGTCGCCGTGAAGGTGCACGATGTCTTCGATCCGGACGCCGAAGCGGCCTTCGAGGTACACGCCCGGCTCGACGGTCACACACGCGCCCACGGGCAGCGGCTCGGCGTTGGTGTACGAAACGCGCGGCCACTCGTGCGTTTGCAGCCCGATGCCGTGCCCCAGTCCGTGCGCAAAATGCTCCCCGTAGTGGTGGCGGGCAATAACAGACCTTGCAATACCGTCGAGCGCCGCGCCGGTCATCCCGCCCCGCGCTGCCCGAACAGCAGCCTCCTGCGCCTCCAAGACGACGCCGTACACATGCCGCTGCTCGACGGACGCCTCGCCGACGAACACCGTGCGCGTCATGTCGGACGCGTAGCCGCCGAGCACGCCGCCCATATCCAGCACGACGGCATCGCCGCGCCGCATCTCCCGATCCGTAGGCCGCTGGTGCGGACGCGCGCCGTTCGGCCCCGACGCCACAATCGGGTCGAAGGCCATCCGCTCGCAGCCGCGCCGCAGGTGCCGGACGACGATCTCGGCGGCGAGCTCCTGCTCCGTCACACCCGGACGAATCAGCCCGCAGACGTCTTCAAACACCGACTCCGTGATGCGCTGCGCCGCGACGATCTGCGCCACCTCGGCATCGGTTTTCACTGCCACGATCGGCTCGGCAAGGCCCGCCGTCTCCACCCACTCAACGCCCGGAAAGGCCAGCCGCCACGCCCGCATCGTCGCCACGGCGACGTGATCCGCCTGCACAGCCACGCGTAGCCCCGGCAACAACCAGCCCTGCGCCGCCACAAACCCGATCAGGTCGTAGCCCGGCGCGTGCACCGCCACGCCCGACGCTTCCGCCCGCGCCTGCTCCGCATAGCGCCCGTCGGTGACGAGGTGCGCCGCATCGGGCAGGATCACGACAAGCCCGTTCGAGCCGGTGAAGCCCGTCGCCCAGCGAATATCGGGGAGAAACGAGACGACCAGCGCATCTGCGCCGACGTCTTGGACGGCGTCGAGAAGAGCGGCGAGGCGAGACGAAGGCATTGACGTGGGCGTCACCCTGTCCGGGTGTTCGTGCGTCACGCGAACCCTCGGCCCGACGTGGCGGTTGCACCGGCGAAACACGCTCCGATGACCGACATCGCCTCGCCCGACGATTTCCGCGACGCTGTCCGTGCTTCCGACGAGCGTCCGGTGCTAATCTTCAAGCACAGCGCGTCGTGCATGATCTCGGCGCGGGCCAACCGGCAAATCGCCCAGCTGGACCAGCCCGGCGACCCGGAGGTCTTCCGCGTCGTCGTGCAGGAAGCCCGTCCGCTCTCCAACGCCATCGCCGCCGAGACCGGCATCCGCCACGAAACGCCGCAAGGCATCCTGTTTCGCCACGGCCAACCCGTGTGGAACACCTCGCATTTCAGCCTCACCGCCCGCGCCGTCCGCGACGCTCTCGCCTCCCTGTCCGACTGATCTCTGCTATGCGCCGCCTCGCCCCGTTCGTCCTCCCTGCCCTGCTCGCTCTCGCGTTCGGCGCGTGCCAGAAGGATGCCCCCACGCCGCCGCCGCTGCCCGTGCCGCCCGGAGCCGACTCGGCGCTTGGAACGGTCGACACGTCGAAGGCCCTGCGCGACGGCGAGACGATGGACTTCACCGCCCCGACACTCGCGGGCGACAGCCTCGCCCTCTCCAGCCTGCGCGGCAAGGTCGTGCTCGTCAACTTTTGGGCGACGTGGTGCGCGCCCTGCCGCCAAGAAACGCCTGCGCTCGTCGCCCTCCGGGAGCAACTCAAAGACCAAGGGTTCGAGGTTGTCGGGGTTTCGCTCGACCTCGACGGCCAGACGTCGGTGCCTCCGTTCGTCGCAGAATACCGGGTGACGTACCCAATGCTGCTGGGCGATCAGACGCTGGCCGACCGGTTTGGCGGGACGCTCGGCCTGCCCACGTCGTTCTTGCTCGACCGCGAAGGTCGGCTTGTCCACCGCTTCACCGGCGTCGTGCCCGTACCGATGCTCCGCCCGATGCTCACGGAGATGCTGGCCGAGGGATGACGGCCGAAGGAATCCTGGCCAGCAAGGCACACCCGGCATTCGGACGAGGGTTGTGTCCTTTCGACCGCCGGCGTGTAGGGTAGAAAGTTGACCAACCAGCAGGTCGCATAAAGTCGCACCCCCAACCCAACGATACCGTCTTGTAAATGGACGTGAGCAGGCAGGTGCGAAACCCAATCGCCCGTTCACGGATTCTCCACAAAATCACGGCTCGCGGACCTTCTCCGGTTGCTTGTCTAATTGGCCAACGATTCCATCCATGAAAGCATCCCGCCTCGCCACCAGCACCACACCGTCCATCGATCTCCGTCCCGACGGCACGCTGCTTGACGCCTCGCGCACAGCTCGTTACTTGCTGGACCTCGACGCGAGCGGCCCGGTGGAAGGCTCGTTTTTTGCCCTTTTGCACGGACACAATGTACCGCAGGTAAGCCGCGATTTGACCGAGATGGTGCGCGTGGGCAAGCGCCGTGTTGCGTGGTTGGTGCGCGTGCGCGTGGGTCGGACGTGGCGCTGGGTGAAGGCTACGGCCACGAACCTGCTCGAAACGAGCGTCCACGCCATCCGGATTGAGCTGACCCCCGTAATGGCCTGAGCAAAAGGCGTGGACTGTCTTATAGCACACCACGCCTTTCGCCCTACAGCCTCAACCGGTTCACCTCAGCAGCTTCTTGGCCCGCTTGACGACGTTCGCGGCGGTAAACCCGTACAGTTCGAACAACTCGTCTGCAGGGGCCGATGCGCCGAAGTGATCCATCCCCAGCACGTCGCCGTCGAGACCGACGTACCGGTACCACGGCTGCGGCGCTGCCGCTTCGACGGCCATTCGGGCACGACACGACGCGGGCAGCACCTCTTCCTTGTAGGCCGCGCTCTGCCGCTCGAACAGCTCCATCGACGGCATCGACACCACACGCACGCCGTGGCCTTGCTTCTCCAGCGTAGCGGCCGCTTCGAGCACCAAATGAACCTCCGAGCCGGAAGCTAAGAGGATCAGTTCGAGGTTGCCGGATTCGGGTTTCAGGACGTATCCGCCGCGCTTCACGCCTTTGCGAATCGGGTACGTCTTCACGTCGAGCGTTGGTAGGTTTTGGCGGGTGAGCGCCAGCGCCGTGGGATGTTCGTGGTCTTGGATCGCGATTTTCCACGCCTCCACCGTCTCGTTGGCATCGGCGGGGCGCAGCACGTTCACTTGTGGGATCGCGCGGAGGCTGGCGAGTTGGGCGATGGGCTGGTGCGTGGGGCCGTCTTCGCCCACCCCGATGCTGTCGTGCGTGAACACGTAGATGGCCGGAAGGCTGGAGAGCGCTGCCAGACGCAGCGACGGGCGCAGGTAGTCGGCAAAGACGAGGAACGTGCCGCCGTACGGGCGTAGGCCGCCGTGGTAGAGCATCCCGTTCATCGCCGCCGCCATGCAGTGCTCGCGGACGCCAAAGCGGAAATAGCCGCCTTCGGGCGTGAGCGGCTGGAAATCGGTGCGGCCCTTGACGTCGGTTTTGTTGGACGGCGTGAGGTCGGCAGAGCCGCCGACAAGCCACGGAATCCGCCCGGCGAGCGCACCGAGCACCTTACCCGACGAGGCCCGTGTCGCCATCGCCTCGCCCGGCTGGAACGTCGGAAGGTCGGCATCCCAATCCTGAGGAAGCGCATTCGCCAGCGACGTTTGGAGCGCCTCGGCGCGGGCCGGTTCGGCCTTGGCCCATGCGGCGAACGTCTGCTCCCAAGCCTCCTGAGCGGCCTTGCCTGCCGCGGTAGCGTCCATGTGCGCCTTTACTTCGGCAGGGACGGTGAACGGTTGGTCGTAGGGCCAGCCGAGGGCTTCGCGGGTCTTGACGATCGCCTCCTCGCCGAGCGGGTCGGAGTGCGCCTTGCTCGTGCCCTGCGCCGGGCTGCCGTAGCCGATGATCGTGCGGACGGCGATGAACGACGGCTGATCCTTGACGCCTTGCGCCGTTTGGATGGCCGCATCCAGCGCAGCGAGGTCGTTGCCGTCTTCCACCACCAACGTGTGGAAGCCGTAGGCGTCGAAGCGTTTGACCGTGTCGTCGGTGAACGAAATCTCGGTCGGCCCGTCGATGGTGATGTGGTTATCGTCCCACAGCACGATGAGCTTGCCCAGGCCGAGGTGCCCGGCGAGGCTCGCGGCTTCGTGGGAGATGCCCTCCATCAAATCGCCGTCGGAGGCAAGGCAGTACGTGTAGTGATCTACGACCGCGTGCGCGTCGGTGTTGTACGTCGCGGCGAGATGCGCTTCGGCCATCGCCATCCCGACGGCGTTGCCGATGCCTTGGCCGAGCGGGCCGGTGGTGGTTTCCACGCCCGGTGTCACATACGATTCGGGGTGGCCGGGGGTGAGCGAGTGCAGCTGACGGAAGCGCTTGATCTCGTCGAGCGTCATCGCCTCGTAGCCCGTCAGGTGCAAGAGCGCGTAGAGCAGCATCGAGCCGTGCCCGGCGGAGAGCACGAACCGGTCGCGGTTGAACCATGCCGGATCGGCAGGATTGTGCCGGAGATGACGGTGCCAAAGCACATAGGCAAGGCTGGCCGCCCCCATCGGCAGGCCGGGGTGACCGGAATGCGCCTTCTGGACGGCATCGACGGCAAGTAGCCGGATGGTGTTGATCGAGAGGGTAGCCGCATCGGGCGCAGTCGTAGGCGTAGCCATTGGGTTGGGAAAAGCGTGCCGCGCAAGATAAAACGCCCCGGCAAGGCTCAGCGGCCTGCCGGGGCGAAAAGACGACCGCGAAAGGTCGAGAACGATCAGCCTCCCTGCTGTCGGATTAACTGGCCGAAGCAGCCGGTCGTGCGGTCGCTGCCCATCACCTTGCCGTTGATAAGCACGAGCGGCACGGTGTTGATGCCGGTCGCGCCAAAGTCGGCGCGGTTGCCCATCATCTTGGTGCGGTAGGTGCCCGCCTCGATACGCTGCATCAACGCGTTGGCGTTCATGCCCACGCGAGAGGCGAGCGCGCGCACCTGCTCCTCTTGGAGACCGCCCTGCTGCGCAGCGTCCATCTGCGCGTCGAGCATCGCCTCGAACTTGCCCTCGGCCTGCGCGGCGTAGAGCGCCTGGGTCTGCGTGATAGATACAGGCCAGAACACGACGGGCTTGTAGACGAACCGCACGTTCGGGAACGCCCGCTGCACCATCCTGATCGTCGGGTGCAGGTGCTGGCAATGCGGGCAGTTCGGCTCGAAGAACTCCACGACCGTCACGCGGGCACTGGCCGGGCCGAACGACGGATCGTCGGACTGAATAAGCGTGCGCCAGTTCGCCACCTCCGGGTGTTCGTCGCTCCAGCCGCACGCCGCGGTGGCGGGCGCGTCGTCAGCGGGCAGTGAAACGGTAGGGCCAGTCGTCATGGTCGACGGCTCCGGCACCGAAGCAGCCGCAGCAGCTGAGGGCGACGTGACCGCCGGGGCCGTTGGCTCGGCGCTCTGGCACGCGACAAACGCGACGGCGGCGGCCAGCGCGGTCAGGTTGAGGACGGGAAACAGACGCATAACAATCGGCAGGGAAAAGAGGTCAACGCGGCGCGGCGGCAAAACGTGCCTCAGCTTTTGGCGGCGGCGATTTGCTGGGCGAAGCATCCGGTGGAGCGTTCGCCCCCAAGCGGTTTGCCGTTGATGAGCACGAGCGGCACGTTGTCGCGGCCCGTTTTGGTAAAGTCGTCGCGGTTGCCGACCATCTTGGCGCGATACATACCTGCATTCACGGCTGCCAACAGGCTGTCGCCGTTGAGTCCGATATCGGTGGCGATCTGGCGCACCTGCGAGTCGTTCAGCCCGGTCTGCTCGTTCGTTCGTGCGAACTGCTCCAACACAAACGGCTTGAACTTGCCCGCAGCGTGCGCGGCCAGGATGGCTTGCATCTGGAGCGTGGACTGCCTCCAGAACACGACGGGCTTGTAGACGAACCGGACGTCCGGGTTGGCCTCTTGCACGGCGGCGATGGTCGGCGAGAGATGGGCGCAGTGCGGGCAGTTCGGCTCGAAGAACTCCACGACCGTCACCTTCGCGTCGGCGGGGCCGAACGATGGATCGTCGGCGTGCACAAGCGTGCGCCAGTTGGGAATCTCGGCGTCTTCCACCGAGCAAGCGGACGTGGCTGCCGACGTGTCGGCCACGAGCACCGCCGCCGAGGTGGGTGGTGGCGCGGTGGGGGTCGTTGAGGCAGGATCGTCTTTCTTGCAACCGACGAGGGCGAGGGCGGCAAGTGCAGTGGCGAGCGGGAGGAGGGCGAGGCGCATCAGGTTGGGTCGGATGATCGGGAGGCTGCGTAGACCGCTACGGCCAGCAGCAGGAACGTGAGCACATGCGAGGCGAAGCAGAACGGACAGAAGCCGCCTGAGCGCCCCGACACGAGCAAGAAGGTAAGGTAGGCCGCGTACACCGCGCCAACACCCACGAACGCCAGCCGTGCCCGCCGGGCGAGCGCGGCCACGCGTGGAGCCGCGAACAGGGCGGCGAGGCCGAGCGCGATCAGCACGCCCCAGAAGACGTAGCCGAGCGTGACGTTCGAGATTCCGAGGAACGTGCTGTACGCCGAGGTAAGTGCCGCGCCGCAACCGGACGTGGGTGCGGCGATGACGTTCGGATCGAAACCGCTGCATCCGCCTTCAAACCCGCGGACTTCTTGGACGCCGAGGTACACCACGTCGGCGAGGCCGAATACGGAAAGGGCCAGCATCATCCCGTCGAGCAGACGGCGGCGAGAAGGAGAATCCAACGGTTCCATACGCGAGGTGCGATAAGTCTTTATCGTACGCACTTCCCCCGCGGCGTAGTTTCCACACACGCCCAAACCGCCCGGTTCGATGCCGTTTCGCATGCCCAACCTCGACGAAATCGAACTGGGATGGCTGATCGCCCGGCTGATCGCCTCGTTTGGGCTGATCGCGCTCGGCCTCGGCATCTCACGCGGCATGCGAAGCGTGTTGGCGCGCGTGTTCGACTCGCCGCAGCGACGCTACCGGGGCGCGCGGGTCGTCGGGCGGATCGTGGCCTTGTTCGTTTTCATCGGGCTGATTCTGATCTGGGCTCCGGTTCAACGCGAAGTATTGGCCGTCGTTACGGTCTTCGCCACGGCGCTCGTGATCGGGCTTAAGGAGATGTTTCTCTCGATGGTCGGATGGGTGCACATCCTGCTGCGCTCGCCCTACCGCATGGGCGACCGGATCGATATCAACGGCGTGCGCGGCGACGTCGTAGACATCACGCTGCTCTCCACCAAAGTCGTCGAAGTGGGCGCATGGGTCGGCGGCGACCAGTCCACCGGGCGACTCGTCTCGTTTCCCAACAACTGGCTGTTTGCCCACAGCGTACGCAACGACACCCACGGTTTCGGCTTCATCTGGAACGAACTCACGTTCACGCTCACGTTCGATTCCGACTGGCACGCCGCGCAAGACCTCCTCGAAGCGCTGGCGCAAGAGATGGCTCCGGCAGTCGAAACGCAGGCCCGTCGCGCCCTCGACCGCCTCTCCACCGACGTGCTCATTCGCTATTCGGTGCTCACCCCATTCGTGTATGTGCGGGTTGCCCCCAAGGGCATCGCCCTCACGCTCCGCTATCTCGTAGAGGCACGAAAGCGACGCGGCAGCGAGCACGCGCTCACCATCAGCTTTCTCGACGCCATCCGCGGCCGCGACGACGTCAAACTGGCCGAGACGTAAGCGGGAACCCAAGCGTTAAACATCTTCATAGCTCGTCCATATCGACTGTGACACGGCGGTATTCCTCATGATGCGATTCATTGAGGTGGCTACCACCCTTAATGTGCGCCAGATTGGCGGCTCGCTGGCTGTCGTGCTTCCCAAGGCCATCTCCGAAGAACTTTGCCGAAGGGGACGAACAGTTTATGGGCGCTTCGAAGGACGGCTTCGCCGCTACGCCCTACGCCCCGTCGTTCGACGAGGCTCTTGAGGCGGCTGGGCAGTTTATGCACGAATACCGCGATGCGTTCAAGGCGCTGGCTTCGTGATCGATGAAACCGTTCGTTTGGTTGACCCTGCCGCAGGTTGGGGGTTTCACGCCGAGAGCCTCCGGCTTTATGGCGGCGCTCAGGGATTGCGCGACCAAGGCCTGCTTAAAGGTGCCCTTGCCCGGCCGCAAACCCGGTCGGCTACGTTCCCAACGCTACGGTGTTTGAACGGGCCGCGTCGCTGGGGCACGGCGTCGCCAAGGCTCACGCGTTCGTGGACGACAACATGCGCACGGAGCTGCTGACGATGCAGACGTTCCTATTTCTCAACGGCTACCGCCTCCATCCCGATCCGGTAGCTGTCGTGACCACAATGGAAGGCGTCGCATCCGGCGAGGTGTCCAAGGCCGAGTTGGCCCGCTGGCTTGAAGCGTCGTCGTCGCCTCGTTGAGGATCAAAACGCGGCGCTGAGTTGGACGCGGAGCGTCTGCACGAGCGGCGCGTCCTGCGGGGCGCGCCCATCGTAGCCCGCCGTGAGCGTGAGCACGCGGCTGAGCGCAGCCTGCACCGAAGCACTCCAGAGCACCGACCGCCCCGGCCCGCGCCCTTCGGTGAGTTCGTAGGCCGCCTCGCCGGTGGCGTCGCCGCGTAGCGTCACAAAGGCGGCTTCGACGGTCGCCGAGGCCGTCAGGCGACGTCCCCACACCCACCGCGTCTCGACCGGAATGCGCCAAAGCGTGGCCGAACGGTCTGCCTCGCGATCGGTTTTAGACGCGAATGCCGCGCCGCCGGTTAAGGCCAGCGCTGAACCGCTCGACCACGCGAGCGAGGCATCGACCCCGTCGGAGCGGATGCGGTAGCGCCGGGTGGCGAAACGGTCGGACGCGGCGTCGTTTTCGTCGCGCACGAGCAGAAGCCGGGCGGTGAGCGGACGACGGATCCGGTAGCGCGTGTCGGCGCGGGCAGCCGTGACGGTGCGGGATTCGACGCCGCTGCTGAGGCGGGAAAGGCTGCGGCTGCGGCTCAGGCCGAGCTCGAGCGTGGCGCGGGTGCCTCGCCCGAGCGAAAGCTCCTGCGCAACTCGCATCCTTCCGCTAAGCGTCGTGGCCTCGCGCAGCAGCCGCGACGGGTCGAGGGCGTAGATGCGTACGGGATCGGCGTCGCGGTTTTTGTCGTCCACATCGAGCGTCGTGCGAGCCGACACCTGGCGCAGCCACCGTCTCCACCCCCCGAGACTGTCGGAGCGCCATAGCCGCGACGGGTCGAGGGAGAGGCGGAACCGCGCCTGCACGCTCGCCACGCCGTCGAGGCTGTCGGTGGGCAGGAACGCGCGGGCGTATGTGCCCTCGTAGGGCGTCGTCTCGGGCAGAAACTCGTCCAAATCCTTCACCCCGTTGCCGTTTCGATCCGTCCAGACGTACCGCGCCTCGGGAAGATCGGGGGTGACGCGCAAGAAGATCTCCTGCAACCGCGGCATCCGTTCCGACTGCGCGATGTACGACGCCGACGCCACCACCGCCGACCGCAGCGGCGACCACCGCACGTCGTGCTGCATCGCTACGGCCACGGGCAATTCGTCGGCAAGAACGTCCGTCGCCGGGTTCGTCCGCACTTCAAACCGACCGTCGGCGGTCAAATCGGAGCTGGGCCGCAGCCGGTATCCGCCCGACACACCGAAGGCATCGCCTATGGAGACGAGGCTGTTGACCATCGGCAGCCACGAACGGCGGGCGACGAGGTCGAGCGAGAACGATGCCGCCTCGCCTGCGTCGTACCGCAGGCCGGGCCGAAGCTCGGCGTACCCCAGCGACGAAGTCAGCAGCGAATCCCCAAGGCGCTGCGTTCGCCATTCGTGCAGCACCGCAATGCCAGGAGTCCACCGGCCAAACGACCGTTCCAGCCGCCCCTCGCCGCGCACATAGCCGCCTGCGATGGGCTTGGCGAGCAGCGTATCGGTGGGGTTGAGCGCCGCGAGCCGCCGGTCGTCGCTGGATGCGGCGTCCAGACGGTAGCGTAACGAAGCGAGCGACGGCTCTTCGGAGACGAGGTCGAGCGCAGCACGGGTGGCGGCAAACGTGGTCGAGAGCTCCAGCCGACCGGCCTCGACGGCGAGGCGCGATTGGGGCGAGAGCCAGCCGCGCAAGTCGAGTTCGTCGAGGGCTTCACGGGCGTCGGTGGCCTCGGCAAACCCCGCGCCGATGCCAACAAACGGCATCAGGTTCCAGCGACGGGTGAAGTCCACGGGCCGCGTCCGGTCGAACGTTTGGAAGCCCTCTTGCCGAAACCGTCGCGTAGCCGATCCGGCAAGCCCGCGCCGAGGCGTTCCGACCGAATCGAACCGAAGGGCGAGCGTGTAGCCCTGCCCTGCCACCTGGCCAAGCGTCGGAGCAAACCGGTTTTCGTCCGTGTCCGATCGCGCCCACTCGGCGGCCATTTCAATGCGCCGAAACGGACGAATCCGTACGTCCAACCCGGCAAGCTGCTGCGCTCGCGGCTTCGGAAGCAGGCGTGTCGGCTCGTAGTCGCCCTGCCCTGTGCCTACAAAACGGAAGGCCACGCCGCTGCCGTCGCGGCTGGCATCCCGCACATAGCGTCCGGCGTTCGTCCCGACGCGGGTAAACCGGACGCGGAAGACGGGCACGTCCGGCGAAGGCGCAGCGTCGAGCGCGACGAACACGCTGTCGCTGCCGCTGATGTCCAGCCGATATTGGACGAACGTCGCTTCGGGGTCGTAGGCGAGCAGTCGGGTGGCTCCGGAGCGGTACGTCAGTCCGCCACCGACGGTGCGCAGCAGCGCCGAATCCTCCGGCGTGAGGTCGAGGCCCTCGCCCAACTCCAGCCCGTCGGCCTCGCGCAAAAACGTCGTGCCCACGGCCAGCGGGATCCCGCCAAGGCGCAGGTCGAACGCAGCGCGGCCGCCAAGCAGGCTGCGGCTAAACCGGTTGGCGGTGTACTGAAACTCGACCGAGAGCCGCTGCTCGCGGCGAAGCAGGCGGCGCGGCGTCAGGAAGAGTTCGCCCGTCGCGTACTCGATCCAATAGTCGCCATCGTCGCGGCCCCGCACCAGCCGCTGTCCGTCGAGGTAGACCACTTCGCTGCCGGGAACGATCAGGATGAACGGCTCGCCGGCCGCGCCGTCGAGCCGGTACGGCCCTTGCACACCGTCGAGCGGCGTGATTTCTTGCAGTCGAAACTGCCCACGCGGCGCGGCCCCCGCGAGCGTGACCCGCCCCGAACGCACCGCACCGCCGAGCAGCCGCCCAACGTTGAGATCGAACGCCGCACCCTGAACACGCCGGGTGAGGCGAACCAACTCGCCGCCTGCGAGGCTCAAATCCACGTCGCCGAGGCGCGTGCGCGTGCCCTTGGTGGTGACCGTCAGGTAAAGGCGGTCGAATTCCGAGAGGCGCTGCGTCGTGCCCTCAACCAAAATGGGTGTATTGGCGTCGTTGAGACTCGCTTCGACGTGCACGCCAGGCGCAATCTCGCCGTCAAGCGAGAGTTTGAGGCCCGACTCAAGCGTGACGTCGCGGTTCGTTCCGGCCAGCACACCACGCGTGATCGAACCGGAACGGCGAAGCACCGGCTCGGCCGCTTCGTTGGGGATCGAGGCCACCGGCCCGCCCAGTCCGTCGAGCAGCACTCCGATGGAATCGACCGAATGTGCAGAACGACGCGTGGCCACAACCGACGCAACGGAATCTGTCCCAACGCCCCACGTCTCGTACCCGACAACGAGTTGAACCAGCGGAAACGGCGCGCCTGCGCCCAGTTCGAGCCGTCCGTTCCGGGCATCGAGCGTGAAGGCCGAGGACGGCAACATCTGCCCATTGGCCTTGACCGTGACCGACTGCGGGCGGATGAACGGGCGGAGGCGGTACGGCGGAAGCCGGGCCACATCAAGGGTGTCCGAGTAGCGGGCAAGCGCGGCGAGGCTATCTCCAGGCACGACGCGGCGTTGCGCCTGCGCGGGAAGCGAGACGGCAAGGGCAAACAGCAGCAGCAGCAGGAGGCGCACGGCGCGGGAGACAGTCCGCCCGAAGTAACGACGCGGAACGGCACTTTGCGTCACGCTGAAACCGTCAGACGCGGTTAAGGGCACGGCGGCCGATGTCGTGGCGCAGGTGCTTGCCGTCGAAACGGACGAGATCGGCGGCGCGGTAGGCCCGGTCGAGCGCTTCGGGTAGGCTGTCGCCAACGCCGGTGGCGGCAAAGACGCGTCCCCCGTCCGTGACGACCGACCCGTCGGGAGCGAGGGCGGTTCCGGCATGGAAGACCGTCGCGCCTTCGATAGCGGCCGCCTCGTCCAGCCCCGATACCGGGAGACCCTTGGGGTACGAACCGGGGTAGCCGGGCGCGGCGAGGACGACCGTCGCGGCGTGGCGGTCGTCGGTGCGGAGGCGGAGTGCGCCGAGCCGTCCGTGAGCCAGCGCCTCAAACAATTCCAAGGTTTGGTTGGTGGGCAATAACGGCATCAACACCTGCGTCTCCGGGTCACCCAGACGCACGTTGTACTCGATCACCTTCGGCCCATCCTGCGTCAGCATCAGCCCGACGAACAGCACGCCGGTGAACGGGTGCCCCTCGGCTTGCATCCCCATCAGCGTCGGCTCAACGACGGTGCGGCAGATTTCGGTGAGCCGTTGGCCCGTCACCACCGGCGCGGGCGCGTACGCACCCATTCCGCCCGTATTCGGCCCGACGTCGCCGTCAAGCGCCCGCTTGTGATCCTGCGCGGGCGGCAGCACGAGGTACGTCGTTCCATCGCAGAGGGCAAACACACTCGCCTCCTCGCCTGCGAGCCGCTCCTCGAGCACGACCTCGTTGCCCGCCGCGCCAAACGCTCCGTCGAACGTCGCGTGCAACGCCTCCACGGCCTCGTCCGCCGAATCGGCCACGACGACGCCCTTGCCCGCTGCCAGCCCACTCGCCTTCACGACCACCGGGCGGCCCGCCGTGAACGAAGCGCGGATGTACGCCTCGGCTTCGGCGGCTTCCAACGCCTGGAACGTTCGGTGCGCGGCGGTGGGGATGCCGTAGCGCTGCATAAACGCCTTGGCAAACGCCTTCGAGCCTTCGAGCTGCGCCGCGTAGGCCGACGGCCCCACCACCGAAATGCCCGCGTCCCGAAGCCGGTCGACCAGACCTGCCACGAGCGGCGCTTCCGGCCCGACGATCACGAGATCGGCGGAGAGGTTTCGGGCGAGCGCTACGAGCGCCGAAACGTCGTCTGACGCGACGGCGTGGTTGATGCCAAGGGCGGCGGTTCCGGCGTTTCCGGGCGCAAAATGCAGGTGGGGCGTGCGCGGACTGCGGGCCAGCGCCCAGCCGAGCGCATGCTCCCGCCCGCCGCCGCCCACGACGAGGACGTTCATTCGGATGTACCTTGGGTTCGATTGCCTTGCCAAGTTACGCCTCCTTCGTCCCCCTTTATGCGCGCCATTTTCGCTGCTGCCGCCGCCATCGCCCTGATCGCCCCCGTCGCAACGGCGCAGATTACCACGCAATCTCCCCAGCCCGCCCCTACGGTCGTGGACACGCTGGGCGTTCCCGAAACACCCGAGGCCAGCTCCGGTGGCGAAGAAGGTGCGAAGGTGTCGATCTCGCCCAAGGTGTACGCGCCGTTCTTATGGTCGCCCACGGCCGGGCTGGGCATCGGCTACGGCGTCGAGGTGCAGAATCTCGGCTGGGCCGGATCGTCGGTGCTCGTCACCGGCCTCACGTCGCAACGAATCGGGCGTTACGGCGTCTACGCGAGCACCCGCACCCCCTACGCGCCCGGCGTCAATGCGATGCTGAGCGGCACGTTCGAGACGACAGGGCGGCGCTACTACTACGGCATCGGGCCGTTCTCGGACCTCGACAACAAGATCGCCATCGAGAAGCAGACGTACGAAGCCGAAGCGCGCCTCGGCTACAGCGCTGCGCCGCGCGCCGCGTCCAAGCGTTTGGACGCTACCAGTTTCACCAGACACGAACCGCCAAAGACCTCGACCGCGGCGCACAAAGCCGGTTGGATTCCACGTCCGCTGCCAACCTCGCCTTCGCGCTCGCCCACGACATCGGCGCGGTGACGGGCGGCGTTGAGGCGATCTGGGACGAGCGCAACAACATCTTTGTGCCACGCTACGGCTTCATCGGGCAGGTGGGCGTAAGCTACACCGCCGCCACGAGCGGTGCCGACGTGTCGTTTCTGCGCACCTACGGATCGTTCAACTACTTCTTGCCCATCGAGTGGCGAAGCTCCACCGTCCACGCCCGCGTCGTTGTGTCAAGCGTGGATAACGTGCGCGGCAACGACCCCGTCCCGTTCTTCCTGCTGCCGACGTTCGACACCGACTACGGCCTCGGCCTGGCCACCCAGCGGTTCTATGCCAACGACTTTTTCCTCGCGAGCGGCGAGGTGCAGTCGCCGGTGTTTTTGACCGGGTTCTTGGACATCGACGCCATCGCAGGGGCAACGTTCTACAACGCATACGACAACATCTTCCGCCAATTCCTTCCGATCCCGTCGCTGGCCCAGAACCGCCCTGACGACGACCGCTACCCGCTGCGAATGGCTCTCGGCGGCGGCCTTCGGCTGTCGTCGGCGCTCGTGCCCGGCCTTGTGCTGCACGGCCAGCTCGGCTTCGGCCCCGAAGGGCTGTCGTTCACCACGTTCAACCTCGTCGCCGACCTCCGCGCCGCCCGCCCCATCCTGCGCGGGCTGTAACGCACGGCTTCCAAACGCGAGAAGGCCTCGCTTCCGGGTGGAAACGAGGCCTTCGCTGTTTGGGTCGGGACGGCGGGATTTGAACCCACGACCCCCTGCACCCCATGCAGGTGCGCTACCGGGCTGCGCTACGTCCCGAATTCCGGGGTGTGCCGATGCACGCGGGGAGCCAAGAAGATAACGCCTCCGCCCCAAGCCGTGCAACCCTTCGCCACGTCTGCACAGAAACCATCCATTTCTTGTCTTGGCGGCGACACGCCCTCCTTCTGCCCTACCTTTCGATTTCTCCCCAACTTAGCGTATGCTTTACGGATGTACCCAATGGATGGCGTGCGTGCTATGTGCACTTGCCCTTGTTAAGCCTGCGCTTGCCCAAGACCCCAGTGCGGTGGTGTTCGACCGCTCGACGCTCGCCCGCATCGACCTTACGCTGCCCGTCGAAAGCCTCCGGTTTCTCTACGCGGACCCGTACGCCGACACCGAAGTCCCGGCCACCTTCACCTTCACCCGCGGCTCGCTCGTCGAGACCCTGGAACAGGTTGGCGTGCGGTTCCGAGGCAACACGTCGCGGGCGGCGCAGAAGAAATCGTTCAAGGTATCGATCAACACGTTCGTGCGCGGGCGCTCGTGGCGCGGCCTCGAAAAGCTCAACCTCAACGGCGAGCACAACGACCCGTCGATGATCCGCAGCACCCTCGCGTGGGCGCTTTTTGCCGACGAGGCGCTTCCGTCCAGCCGCGCCGCGCCCGTCGAACTCTACATCAACGGTGCGTACTACGGCGTGTACGCCAACGTCGAACACCTCGACGAGACGTTTATGGAGCGCCGCTTCGGCTCTGCCGACGGCGACCTCTTCAAGTGCCTCTACCCCGCCGACCTTGCCTACCGCGGCTCAAGTGGCTCCGACTACGTCCATCGCGACGGCTCCGGACGAATCGTTTACGAATGGTCGCAAGGCGCGGATTCTGTGGCCGCCTACAACCGGCTCGCCGCGTTCATCCAAACCCTCAACCAAACGTCCTCCGCCGACTTTCCTGCCCGCATCGAGGAGGTTTTCGACGTAAACGCCTTCCTCCACACGCTCGCCGTGGATGTGGTGACGGGGTCGTGGGACGATTACTGGTACAACCAGAACAACTTCTACCTTCGTTTTGACCCCGAATCGGGGCGGGTTAACTATTTGCCGTACGATTACGACAACAGCTACGGCGTGGACTGGGTGGGACGCGACTGGGGTACGCGCAATCCGTATTCCTGGGGCACGGGCACGCGCCCGCTCGCGAGCCGGTTGCTCGCCGTCTCGGCCTTTCGCGCCCGCTACACCTTTTATTTGCGCCAGCTGCTTGGCGGCGCGTTTGCATCCAGCCGCCAGTCGGCCCGCATCGACTCGCTCTACACGTTGATCGACGCCGCCGCCGTGCGCGACACGTTCCGAACCAAAGACTACGGCTACTCCGTTTCCGACTTCCGCAACGCCCCCACCGCCGCCGTGGGCGGACACGTCAAATACGGGCTGAAGCCGTTTGTCCAAGCCCGCCGCCAATCGCTGCTCACTGCACTCGACGCGACCAACACCGCGCCCATCGTCCATCTGCCTGAGGCACGGCCTCGTCGTCCGACCACGGCGGATACGCTCACCCTTACGGTTCGGGTGGAAGACGAGGCGGTACCGTCCGTCGTTGGCCTGGTGGAAGGCGATGCGGCCACGCCGCCGCTGCCGATGTTCGACGACGGCACGCATGGCGACGCCGTAGCAGGCGATGGCGTCTATTCGCTTCGTCTGGCCCCAACAGCCGCCGCCACACGGACGTTTCGCGCTACGGCCTCCGACGTGCTCGGCCAAATCGGCACGTCGCCCGTGCTCGCCGTGACCGTCGTTCCAGCGGCAACGGGCCTCGTCGTGAACGAGTTCGTCGCCTCCAACGACGGCGCGTTCCGCGACCCGGCAGGAGACGCCGACGACTGGATCGAGCTGTTCAACCCCACCGACGCGCCCGTGCGGCTGCTCGGCTACACCCTTACCGACGTCCTCGCCACGCCCGCCAAGTGGGCCTTTCCCGACACCACGCTGCCCGCAGGAGGCTACCTGATCGTGTGGGCCGACGACGAGGCCGCCGAGGGGCCGATGCACGCCGCGTTCAAGCTTGGCGCGTCCGGCGAGGCCGTCGGGCTGTTCCGCGAGGGCGCGCAGGTGGACGCCGTGACGTTTGGCCCGCAGACAACCGGCGTTTCGACCGGACGCTCCCCCAACGGCACGGGCGGGTTCATCGCGCTGCCGTCGATCACGCCCGGCGCGGCCAACCCGCTGATCAACGCACGCAGCGACGAGGCGCGCCCCACTGCCGACGCACCGCGCCTCTTCCCGACGCCGTTTGGGCATCGTTTCACGCTCACGCTACCGCCGTCGCCGTCGCTGTGGCGCGTGACCGTGGTCGACGTTCTGGGCCGAGAGATCCTCCACGACAACCTTCCCGGCGACGTGGGTGCATGGACGTTCGACCGGGGCGTTCCGCCAGGGATTTACCTCGTGCGCGTTGCCTCCGACGGCGCGGGCGCGTGGCAACTCCGAGCGTTACGCCGCTGATTCGTCTGCACCTGCCACCACCACCGGGGTCGAAAGCGCTACCCGCATGCCGACCAAAAACGCACGCAGTTCGAGCAGCCGGTGGCGCTGCTCGTCCTCCGTGCCTCGTCGCGCCAGTCGCTGCCGTGCGCCGTCGAGCGTGTACTTCTCGTCGCGGAGCAGATGCTGGAGGTAGCGCACCGTCTCGATGTCGGCCTCGGTATAGGTGCGGTGGCCTGCCCGGTTTTTGCGCGGACGCAGCGCCTCGAACTCCGTCTCCCAGTAGCGCAGCACATGTGCGTCGAGGCCCGTCATCTCGCTCACTTCGGAGATGGAGTAGTAGAGTTTTCTGATGCGCGGTTCGGCGTCGGACATGGGGAGCAAAGCTAAGAAGGCTACAAGTCTGCCGGAAGGGCGGAGTCACGTCTCAAGAGTCGCTTGTACGTTCGCGGTTTCCACATCGAGCTTCGGCATACGGACTTCGCACTTCCGATGAATCTACGACGCACATCGCCCTGTCCCGTGGGCGATTCGTCGGTACGCGGCGTTGGCAGGCGGAATCCGCATCGCCGATGCTCCGCCGCTACCGTTACGCCCTCGCCCTGCTGTTCGCCGTAGCCGTCTGGGGAGCCAACGTCCCGATCCTCAAGATCGCACTCCGGGAAGTGCCGACGTCGGTGGCCAACGCTTTCCGCTTTTCGCTGAGCGCCGTTACGCTCGGCGTGCTCGGCTGGACCGAAATGCGCCGGTTGGGGCGGCCGTTCCTCCAGCCGTGGCGCGAGCACAAGGCGTGGCTCATCGCCCTCGGCGTGCTGGCGTATGTGCTCTACCAAGAAGCGTTTATTCTCGGCATCACCCGTACGTCGAGCCTGAGCGTTGGACTGATCAACGCCACGTCTCCGTTGTGGACGGCCCTGCTCGCACACGCCACGAACACGCAGCGGATGCGGCGCGCCGGGTGGGTCGGGCTTCTCGTCTCGTTCTCCGGGGCGCTGGTGGTCGTCGTGGGCGGGCGGATGGGCCACGGCGAGGATACCCTCACGGGCAACCTGATCGTCCTCTTCGGCTCGGTGATGTGGTCGGCGTTCACCGTGCTCAGCCGCCGGCTCACCGGCAAAGTCCCGGCGGCCACGGTCACGTTCTACGAGATTCTCGTCGCCCTGCCCGTGCTCTACCTGCTGGCCGTTCCCGACCTCGCAGGCTTCCACGTTGCCGCCGTGTCGGGCGCGACGTGGGCCGCGCTCGTGTTCTCGGGAGTGCTGTCGGTGGGCCTCACGCTCGTCATTTGGAACCTCGGCGTCGAACACCTCGGCCCTACCGCCACCGGCGCATACTCCAACCTCATCCCGCTCGCCACCGCGGTGGCCGCGTATGTGCTCCTTGGCGACCTCGTCTCGCCCGTGCAACTCGTCGGAGGCGCGCTGATCCTCGGCGGTCTCGTTGGGATGCGGCGAGGCCTCGCCCGCTGACGTCCCCGACCCCCAGCGGGGCCGAGGACATCAGCGGGTGCCGATTACGATTCGGACGACGACACGCCGACCGTCTGGGCGATGCCAGCTTCGCGCAGCTCGACGGGGTGAGACGGCTCCGCGTTTTTCTTCGACCGCAGGTTGAGCAGCTCGACGAATACCGAGAACGCCATCGCCGCGTAGATGTAGCCCTTCGACACATGCTGCCCGAAGCCATCGGCCAGCAGCGTAACCCCGATGAGCAGCAGGAACGCCAGCGCCAGCATCTTGACCGTCGGGTGCTTGTGGATGAAGTCCGAGATCTTGCCTGCCGACAGCATCATCACGCCCACGGCGAGCACCACCGCCACGATCATCACCTGAATGTGCTCGGCCATTCCGACCGCCGTAATCACGGAGTCGAGCGAGAACACGATGTCGAGCAGCAGAATCTGGAAGATGACCGCGCCGAACGTGAGCGATTTCTTACCGGCGTCGGGGTTGTGTTCCTCGCCCTCCAATCGGTCGTGGATTTCGGTGGTGGCCTTGTAAATGAGGAACGCGCCGCCGAGGATCAGGATGATGTCGCGCCCAGAGATGGCGGCAGCCTCTTCGGAGAGAATACCGAACGACGGCAGGGAGAACAGCGTCTCGGTGAGCGACATCACCCACGAGATCGAGAACAGCAGCGCGAGCCGCCCGAACATGGCGAGGGCGAGGCCGATGGTACGCGCACGGGCCTGCTGGTTGGCCGGCAGCTTGTTCGCCAAGATCGAGATGAACACGATGTTGTCGATGCCCAGTACGATTTCCATCGCGGTGAGCGTGACGAGCGCGGCGAGGCCCGAAGGCTCAAGGATAACGGAAAAGTCCACGGAGTACGGGTGTTGGGCGTGAACAGAGAAACGTAGTCGCGTTAGCGTTGCGGGTGCCACGCTTGAACGCGGCGCTCGAAGTCGGCGAGGCCTTGCGGCGGCGTCGGGAGCGTTCGGCCGAGCGCGAGCGCGTCTTGGCCCAGGCGCAGCGCCGTCGTGTAGTCGGCGCGGGCGGCGGCGTAGAGAGCGGCGAGGCGCAGCGTGGAGAAGTTGGCGTCGAGCGCCAGCGCCCGCACGGCCCACCGCTGTCCGGCGGCGAGGAGGCGATTTTGCGCGAGCGCCCAGTTGGCGTAGCGGAACGGCACGCGCCAGTCGGTGGTGTCGGCAGCAAGGTCGCCTTGCGCTTCGAGCAGGCTGTAGGTATCCGCGCTAAGACGCACCGGCACGCGCAGACCGTCCCAGGCGAGAACAAGGGTCGTGGACGTGTCGGTGGCGGCTTCAAACGTTACTTGAAACTGCTCAACGGAAGCCGGTGAAGGCGTGGGGATTACGTCCACACGCAGCACGTCTTTCGAGAGGTCGTAGGTGAACGCACCCCATTGGTTGGGCACGGCGTTGAAGGCAACCGTCCAAACCGACGCACCGGGGACGGCGAACAGGCCGTAGGTGCCCGCGCCAAGGGTTTTCCCTTCGACCCGAACCGGCGTCGTGAAGGTCACGGTCGAAGCCTCGTCGGCACCGGCGCGCCACACCTGGCCGAGCGGCGCGAGCGAGCCATCGCCCGCAAAAACGGGACGGCCTTTGATGCTCGGACGGCCGTAGGTAACGGAGACGGTGGTCACCCCGAACGATTGGCTTACCGACGCGCTCGGGCTGAGACGCGGCAGCGAGGCGTCGCGCTGCTGCGCCGACGCAGGAACGGCCACGAGGGCCACGAGAAGTAGTGCGCGAAGCGAAGGCACGGGCAAAGAAGCGTAGATCGGTGCGAAGATAGGGCGCATACGCCAGCGCATGGGCACAGGGTTGCATGCCCCGCATTCTATCTTGACGAAAACCGCTTCCGCCGATGCTCAACGCCATCACGATCCCGCCCCCGCCCGTCAACGAACCCGTCCGCGCCTACGCCCCCGGCAGCGCCGAACGCCGCAGCCTCCGCCAACGCCTCGCCGAGATGAAGGCGCAAGACGCGATCACCATCCCGGCGGTGATCGGCGGCCAGAAGATCCGAACCGACAAGACGGTGAGTGTCGTCTGTCCGCACGAACACGCGCATGTGCTCGCCACCGGCCATCTGTGCGGCAAGGCCGAGGTTGAATCGGCCATCGAGGCGGCGCTGAAGGCTGCGCCCGCGTGGAGCCGTATGTCGTTCGATGAACGCGCCGCCATCTTCCTCAAGGCCGCCGACCTGCTCGCCGGGCCGTACCGCGACACGATCAACGCGGCGACGATGCTCGGCCAGTCCAAGAACGCCTACCAGGCGGAGATCGACTCGGCCTGCGAGATGATCGACTTCCTGCGCTTCAACGTCGCGTTTGCCCGTGAGCTGTACGCCCAGCAGCCGATCTCCAGCCCCGGCGTGTGGAATCGGATGGAGTACCGCCCGCTCGAAGGCTTTGTGCTGGCCATCACGCCGTTCAACTTCACCGCCATCTCCGGCAACCTCCCGATGTCGCCCGCGCTGATGGGCAACGTGGTGCTGTGGAAGCCCGCCACCACGCAGCTTTACTCGGCGCACTACCTGATGGAGGTGTTCGAAATGGCCGGCCTGCCGCCGGGCGTCATCAACTTCGTGCCGGGCGCAGGTGCCGACGTGGGCGACCCCTGCCTCGCCTCGCCGCACTTCGCCGGGCTGCATTTCACCGGCTCGACTGGGACGTTCAACTACCTGTGGGAGAAAATCGGCAAGACCCTTCCGACGTACCGGAGCTACCCGCGCATCGTTGGCGAAACCGGCGGCAAGGACTTCATCGTCGTGCATCCGTCGTCCAATCCCGCCGCCGTCGCCACGGCGATGGTGCGCGGCGCGTTCGAGTACCAAGGACAAAAGTGCTCGGCGGCCAGCCGCGTCTACCTGCCAACGTCGCAAAAAGAAGCGGTGATGGCCCTTGTCGGCGAACAGCTCTCCCGCGTGCGGATGGGCAGCGTCGAGGATTTCGGCAACTTTGTCAACGCCGTGATCGACCGCAAAAGCTACGACGGGCTGGTGCGCCACATCGCGGCGGCCAAGGCAGCCCCGAACGCGACCGTCCGCTTCGGCGGCGGACACGACGATGCGGTCGGCTACTTCATCGAGCCTACGGTGATCGAGACGACCGACCCGACCTTCGTCACGATGTGCGAAGAGCTTTTCGGCCCCGTGCTTACGGTCTACGCCTACGACGATTCGACGGCGACGGCGTGGGACGATGTTCTCGCGCTCGTCGATCAAACCGGCCCGTACGCCCTCACCGGCGCGATCTTCTCCGACGACCGGACGGCGCTGTACCACGCGCTCGACCGGCTGCGCGACGCAGCGGGCAACGTGTACCTGAACGACAAGCCCACCGGCGCGGTCGTCGGGCAGCAGCCGTTTGGCGGCGCGCGCGGCTCGGGCACGAACGACAAGGCGGGCAGCCTCTGGAACCTGATGCGCTGGGTGTCGCCACGGGCCATCAAAGAGACGTTCGCCCCGCCCACGGACTTCGTCTACCCGTTCCTCGCCCCCGACGACGAGGTTTGACTCTTTCGTCATCACCCTGTCAGGGTCGCTGACCTTGGCAGGGTGATTTTTTGCGATGTCCGAACTGACCCTCGAAACGTTTGCCAGCCGATTACATCCCGGCGAGGCATCGGCCACGGCCGTGTGGGGCCGAGCCATTGGCGGCAAGCTCGCGGTGCTCGTCGTAGCGCTGTTCACCATCGTGGCCGGCCTTGCGCTGCTGCACCGGCCCATCGGCGCGGCGCTTGGCTGGGGCGCGGGTCTCGGCCTCGTGGCGGCATGGTACCTGACGCGGCTGCAACTGGAACGCCGGGCCGTGGAGATCCGCGTGGCTGGGCCGTACGCGGCGGTGCGCACGGCGCTCGACGTGGCCGCTCGTCGCGCCGCGCCGCTAACTCCGGTGATCGACCTTCGGCGCGGCGAGCCGATCACGACGCTCACGCTCGGCGACGACGTGTGGGAACTCGACGACGACGACTGGCCGGAACTCGGCCCGCTGCTCGCCGCCCTCTCCACCGCCCGGCGAACGGCCCACTCGGCGTAGCCTCGTACCGCCTACCGGTTAGATCGCCGGAGCAAAGCCCCGCAGCACGCGCGTGGTTTACGGAGACGCCGTAGCCAGCGGAGAATGGTTGCGAGAGTGCCCCCAGATGTGGCGCGTCGCCGTTCCCTCTCGCAGAAAAAGTTTACGCGATGCACAAATGGTCGTGCACAACACGCGACAGTACGCTATACTTGATCTTTGTAATTCAACCGCCGAAGCAGAAGCGACATCGCAAACTCTGAATTGTAAAGACTCGCTCTTCATCGTCAATGCCGCGCCTCTCCACGGTTATGCTCCGCAACGCCTTGCTGCTCGTTGCCATGGCCGTCTTGGGCGGCTGCGATTTGCTCGGCGGCGGCGAAACCGTCGTCACCGGAACCGTGAGACTCAAGGAAACCGGCGAACCGCTCCCCAACATCGCCGTGTCGCTTAGAGACGGTGGTGGCGGGTTCGGCTCGTACCCGAAGGTCGTGGGCACCGACGCCGAAGGCCGCTACCGCTTGCACACCGCGAGCAGGGCAATCGCAACCGCTTCAACCTGTTCGTGAACGTTGAACCGTTTGACCTGCGCTACATCGGCTACACAGGAGGCTTTGATGCCGAGGGCAAGCACACGGTTCGAGACGTAGACTTGCCACGAAACAAGTACTGCACGGGCAACTAACCAACGCTTGCTTACCGCCTTGCTGCTCGTCGCCTCGGCCCGCGCTCAGCCTTTCGACGGCGGCGGCTCCAAGCGCTCGCGGGGTTCGGCTTCGGACACGTCCGCGCCTTCGTGCGCGAGCTTGGGCGCGGGCACTTCGTCGTCGGTTTTGGGTGCGTCGCGGTCTTCCTTCTCACCGCCGGGGTATTTGATGCGCCCGTGGTAGTGGCCGACGAGCATCCGGATGATGGTGTCGCGGATGCGGCGGAGGTCGTCGAAGGTGAGGTCGGAGCGGTCGAGTTGGCCGTCGGCGCGGCGGGCTTCGATGATCCCGTCGACCAAGGCCGTGAGTTTCTGCGGCGTCGGGTCGTCGAGGGTGCGGCTGGCGGCCTCGCAGCCGTCGCACAGCATCAGAATGGCCGTCTCCTTGGTCTCCGGGCGCGGCCCGGGGTAACGGTAGTCCTTTTCGTCCACCTCCGGCTCGCCCTCCGCGTGCTGCTCCAGCGCCCGGCGGTAGAAGTATTCGATGCGCGTGGTGCCGTGGTGACGGGTGATGAACCGGGTAACGACTTCCGGGAGGCGGTAGGCCCGCGCGATCTCCAAGCCCTCTTTGACGTGGTTGGCGATGACAAGGGCGCTCAGGTGCGGCGTCAGTTCGTCGTGAGGGTTTTCGCCACGCCGCTGGTTCTCGATGAAGTACCCCGGCTGCTTCATCTTGCCGATGTCGTGGTAGAGCGCGCCCACGCGGGTCAGCAACGCATCGGCCCCGACGGCCGTGGCGCAGGCATCGGCGAGGCTGGCCACCTGAAGGCTGTGGCTGTAGGTACCGGGGGCGACGGCTTGAAGCTCGGTGAGCAGCGGACGGCTCGGGTGCGACAGTTCGAGCAGCGTCAGTTCGGTCGTCACGCCAAAAACCCGTTCGAACACCCACAGCAACGGGTAGGCCAACAACAACAGGCTGGCGTGAATGCCCACTTGCAGAAGGTCTTGGGTAAGACGAGGAGCGCTTTGGTGACCGACAAGGTATCCCGCGTAGAGCACCGCGCCGTAGGCAATGAACAGGATGGCGGCGGAGATAAAGAACTGCCCTCGGTTGCGCAGGTCACGAACGGAGAAAGCCACCAGCGTGCACGCGAAGAGCGTAGCAAAGGTGTAGCCGAGGTCGTAGCGCAGCAGGTGCCCGCCCACTATCGCGAGCGTGAGGGTGGCGAAGATGCCCACGCGGCTGTCGTAGACGACGGTGAACAGCACGGCGGCGAGGGCGACCGGCACGGCCAGCATCTCCAGCTCCGCCCGCCACACGGCGATGCCAAAAAGTGCGATTACGAACGTCATCACCAGCGTGATGGCCGTCATGTGCCGCGCCGAGTCGAAGATCTGCCGACGCAGCAGGTAGAGGTAAAGAAAAAAGAGCAGGAACGTGCAGGTGGCCAGTAGCGCTCGTCCGGCGAGTACCCGGCGGCGCTCGCTGGGGTCGCGGGCAACGGTCTGCGCCATCTCCAGCGATTCGAGCGCCCGTAACAACTCCGGCGTCAGCCGTTGCCCTCGGTCCACCACAACCTCGCCCGTACGCACTTCCCCGAGCGCGGCAGGGATGCTCCGCACCCGTCGCTGAATCTCGGCGTCGGTTTCGCGGCTGAGGTAGACCAGCGACGGCATCAGAAGCGAACGGGACATCGCCGAGACGATGCGCGTGGCGTCGGAACGCGTACCCATTTGCTGAACGACCACGCGCTCTACCGCCTGTTGGGCTTCGCGGATGCCGAGCACCTGCTGCGTACTGAGGAGGCGGTCGGTGCGATCGCGGGGATTGCGAACCACAATCACGTTCGACTTCAGGCTGTCGCGCACGAGGTTGACAACGCCGCGTTGGGCTACGCTTACCGCCACGGCCTCTGCAGCGTCGAGCCACCCACCGATGCGAAACACCGCCGCAGCCGAGTCGGGCCCAAGCCACAACCGGTCGAGCGCGGCCCAGTCGTCGGCGTCACCGACCAGCAGGCTGGTGGCCTGCAGGTTGATCGCACCGATAGAGTCGGGGAGCGCCCGTGCCTGGTTGCCTGCACGAGCCTGTCGGTTGGCCGACCTCAGCAGCGCGCCGATGGCGTCGAGTTGCGCCGACAGGCTGTCCGAACGGGCACGAATGCGCACGCCGATGCTGTCCACCGGCAGAAAAAACGGTGCAACTTCGCTGCGCACGGCATCCTGCTCGGCGGCGAGCTTGGCCGGGTCTTTCAAGACGGCAAACGTGTAGGGAGCCACTACCGGCTCGCCGCGCCATGCGTCGCCAGGGGCGTACGTTTGGTCGAGCGAACGGCTACGCGGGAAGGCCAACACCGTCACCACCACCAAAAGCGCCAGCAAGCCTGCCCGCACCGCCCACCATCGCCCGCCGTGCCGCTCCGTCTCCGCGTGAAGACCGGGGAGCGGTTTGCGGGCCAGCCCCAAACGACGAATCCAGTCAAGCACAGAAATAAGGGCTTAGGGATTTCCGCCAGGCCTAAGGGCCTACCCGGAGCACCAGATGATGTCGCGGCGAGGAGCGAAGCGAAGCGGCAGCCTCGTCGTTTGAGCGCATCGTCCACGAGAGGATTTCGCTGCGCTCGCCATCGCAGATCCGTTGCGGATCGGCACCAAACGATCGTTGCAGATAGGTTCTTAGAAGACGGTTTGCTCTTTTCGCCCCCCGAGGCTCATCAGCCCTCCGACCAGCATCGTCAGCGCCGATCCGATCACGACGTACCACGGATACGCGAGGCCGCGAAGCCCCAAGGCGGTTTTGACCTCGCCGCTCGGGCGGAAGTCGAAGAGCCAGCGGCTCTCCACCACGGAATACCACACGCCGAAGATCACGAACGTCATCACCACGATGGTCGTGACGAAGGCCACGATGGCGGCGCGTTCGTTGGCGCGGCGGTTGAACAAGCCGAGGAGGTACACGCCCAGCAGCCCGCCGTAGGTGAACGACGCAATCGAAAGGCCAAGCTCCACCACCGGGTTTTTCTGGTCGCGAAAGAGGCTGGCGAACCCGATGAACACGAGGCCCCACACGAGCGTGGCGATCCGGCTGGCCCGCAGCGCCTGCCGGTCGTTGAGCGGCTTGCCGCCCAAACGCCCGTAGAGGTCGAGCATCGTCGACGAGGCAAGGCTGTTGAGCGACCCGGCCACGGTCGACATCGCGGCGGCCAGAATACCGGCCAGCATCAACCCGGACAGGCCGGGCGGAAGCCCGTCGCGGATAAAGCGCGGGAAGATCTGGTCGGCGCTGCTCACGCCAATACGGGCCAGCTCTTCGGCGGTCGAAAGCCCCTGTCGGACGCCCTCGATGCCGTTGTAATAACCCCACAGCGCAAGGCCGACGAACAGGAAAAGCGCGAACTGAGCAATCACGAACACGCCCGAGCCAATGAGCGCCTTGCGGGCATCGGGCAGGTTGCGGCAGCCCAGCAGACGCTGCACAATGATCTGGTCGGTCCCGTGCGACGCCATCGACAGCACCGCGCCGCCAAAAACCGCCGTAACGAAGGCGTACGGACTGGTCAGGATGGCGTTGAGCGTTCCGGCCAACGGGTCGGTGGACTTCACCCCATCCCAATCCAGCACCGAGGTTTTGCCCAGTTCGGCCGCCTCGGCAAACCAACCGGCGTGAGCCTTCGTCCAGAGCAGGTAGAGCGCCGCAATCGCCCCCCCGATGTAGATGAACATCTGCACGACATCCATCCAAACGACCGCTTTCAGGCCGCCGATGTAGGTGTAGACGATGGTGATCAGCCCCGTAACGGCGATGATCTGGACGAGCGAAAGATCAAGTCCAACCGCGTCGGCGATGATTTTGACCGGGATCGCCGTGGCAAAGAGCCGGATGCCGTCGGCCAGCAGGCGGGTGATGATAAAGGTGATGCTGGCCGTGACGCGCATCTTCCCACCGAAGCGCTCCTCAAGAAACTGGTAGGCCGTAGTCTGCTCGCCGGTAAAGTACTTGGGCAAGAACCACGCGCTCACCGCGAACCGCCCAAGCAGGTAGCCAAAGGTGAGCTGCAGGAACGTGAGCGAGCCGAAATACGCCACGCCGGGAATGGAGATCACCGTGAGCGTGCTCGTTTCCGTTGCGATGACGGAAAAGCACACCGCCCACCACGGGAGGTTGCGATCGCCAAGGAAGTAATCGTTGGCCGATGTTTGCTTGCCTCCGGCCATGATGCCAAAGGCAGCCACGCCGACGAGGTAAGTGAGGAGGACGATGTAGTCGAGCGGATGCATCGGGCGGGAAGAGGTGAGCGGTCAAGATAGGGCGCTCGGTTGCTTCTCCCGATCTTCGCGCCTTATAGATCACGCTCGCCCTCTAACATCCTTCCCTCGACGTCTTCTATCCCCGTACCACCACCGACGCTTGCGCTCCCTCCGACGTTGCCCGCACCACATACGCCCCGGCGGCCAGTCCCGATGGCCATTTCACCAGCAGCCGATCGCTCAGCGGCCCATCGTGCAGCCGCGCCACACGGCGTCCGGCAACGTCGAACACGTCCACCACGACGTGCGCGGGGCGCGTCGTCTGCACCTCCACGCCTTGACGTCCGATGCTCCGAACCGCAAGATGCCGGTCGGCGGGGCGCTCCTCGGAGGCGCTGGCCGTACTGACGAGCAGATCCGGCACCCGCACCGGTGCCGTCGCATCCACCAGCGAGCCAATGCCTAACTGCCCGGAGTTGTTGAGGCCCCAGCACCACACCTGCCCTTCGGCGTTCACCAAGCAGCTGTGGCTGCCGTGCGTGGACACGAAGACGGGGGTGGTGCCGGTCGTCACTTCGAGCGGGACGGAGCTGCGCGTCACGCTGCTGCCCAGGCCCAGCCAGTTGTTGGCGTTGCTTCCCCAGCAGTAGAGCGCCTGCGTTTGCGTGACGGCACAACCGTGCCACAAGCCTGCGCTGGCCTGTCGCACGTTGGTGAGGGTGGAGACCAAGACGGGCGCGAGGCTGGAAGCGATTGTACCGTTGCCAAGACGCCCGTCGAAGTTCTCGCCCCAGCACCGTACGGTGCGTCCCGAGAGCAGCGCGCAGGAGTGCTCTCGCGAGGCCATCACCCGCAACGCCGTTTCCCCCAGCCCGGCCACGGCGACCGGGACGAGCGAACGGGTCGTTGAGCCGTCGCCAAGCTGGCCGCTGCTGTTCGCTCCCCAGCAGCGCGCCTCGCCAGAGGTCGTTACGGCACAGGCATGTTGGTCGGCAGCGCTCACGTCGATCACACCGCTTTCCAGCCCCGACACCGACACCGGCACCGCACTGTCGCCTGTGGAGTTGCGCCCCAACTGGCCGTTGCCGCCGTACCCCCAGCACCACACTCCGCCGGCCTCGGTGAGGGCGCAGGTGTGATGAAGGCCAAGGCTGATCCGGGCGATGCTTGAAATACCCGTCACCGTCACCGGAGTGAGTTGGCGCAGAATCGTCTGGCCGTTGCCCAGTTGGCCGTAGTTGTTCTGCCCCCAGCAACGCCCCTCCCCCGTAGCCAACACCGCGCAGGCGTGGTAGGTGCTCACCGCCACCGACACGGCATTGGTGATGCCTGACACCGTCACCGGCGACGAACGGTTGACGCCCGCGCCGTCGCCAAGCTCGCCGTTGCCGCCGTAGCCCCAGCACTTGACCGTGCCGTCTGCCGCAACGGCGCAGGTGAAGTACGCGCCGACGCTAACCTTGCCCTGTGCGAGAGCCGGGAAGCCAAGAAGGAGGGACGCTCCGAGCAAGAAGGCCGTCTGAACGCAGCCCCAAAACCGTGTTAAAATGCGCATACCGGCAAGCGATTGGTCAAACCTCATCGCGCATAATACAACACCCTTGCGTTATCCGACGGCCTGAGCCGTGCCCGTCAGCAAATCTCTTAACGCCACCTCGTCGAGCACCGAGATGCCCAGTTCCTGCGCCTTGGCAAGCTTCGATCCCGCTGCTTCGCCCGCCACGACGTACGTCGTTTTCTTCGAGACGCTGCCCGCCACTTTGCCACCGGCCCGTTTCACGAGCGCCTCGGCGTCGGCGCGCGACAGCGTGGGCAACGTACCGGTGATGACGACCGTTGCTCCCGCCAGCGGCCCCTCGGCGTTGCCTTGCACGGCCACGCTCTCCGACGCCAGCCGCTCGGTGTTGAGGCCTCGTTCGGCCAGATGACGCACCAGATGACGGTTGGGTTCGCGGGAGAACCAATCCACCACCGACTGCGCCACCACCGCACCGACGCCATCGGCAGCGACGAGATCGGCTTCGGTGGCGGACATCAGCACGTCGAGCGAGGCGAAGTGCGCCACGAGCGCTTCGGCCGTCGTCTGCCCCACGTGCCGAATGCCGAGGCCGAACACCAGCCGCGCCAGCGGGCGCGTTTTGCTCGCTTCCAAACCGGCCACGAGGTTTTCGGCCTTCTTCACCCCAAACCGCTCCAACGCAGCAAGCCGTTCCACCGTCAGATCGTACAGGTCGTAGAGCCGTGTCACCCCAGCCTCTTCCACGAGTTGCCGCGCCAACTTCTCGCCCAACCCGTCGATGTCCATCGCAGCACGGCTGGCGAAGTGTTCGACGAGCCGGATGAACTGCGCGGGGCATTCGGCGGAGATGCAGTACCACTCGGCGTCGCCGTCTTCGCGTTCCAGCGGCGTGCCGCACGCGGGGCACACCGTCGGCATCGTCCACGGTAGGGCCTCAGTCGGACGGAGTTCGGGAACGAATGCGAGCACCGCCGGAATCACATCGCCGGCGCGTTTGATCACCACCGTATCCCCAATGCGAAGGTCGCGGCTGGCAATGTAATCGGCGTTGTGGAGCGTGGCCGCGCTCACCGTGACGCCTCCGATGCGGACGGGTTCAAGGACGGCCTCGGGCTTGATGGCACCGGTGCGGCCTACGCTGACGGCGATGTCGAGCAGGCGGGTGGTGGCTTCGCGGGCGGGAAACTTGTAAGCAATGGCCCAGCGCGGCGCGTTCGACACCTGCCCGAGCGTCTGCTGGAATCCCAGATCGTCCACCTTGAACACGCAGCCGTCGATCTCGTAGTCCAGATCGTCTCGTTGCTCGGTCCATGCGGCCGCAAACGCAACGGCGTCTTCCACCGACTCGCAGCGGCGCGTGTGCTCGTTGATCGGCAGCCCCAGTTCGGCAAGCCACGCCATCGCGGCGGTGTGCGTGGACGGCTCTGCGATGCCCTGCACCGGCCCCAAGGCGTAGGCCACAAAAGCCAGAGGACGCTGGCGCGTGACCTGAGGATCGAGTTGGCGAAGGCTTCCGGCGGCGGCGTTGCGGGGGTTGGCAAAGGTCTTTCCGCCGTCGTGGGCCAACCGATGGTTGAGCGCATCGAACGCCGACTTGCGCATAAACACCTCGCCGCGCACTTCCATCCATGCCGGCACGTTCGCTCCGTGCAGGCGCAGCGGGACATCGGGGATGGTGGCGACGTTGCGCGTCACGTCTTCCCCAACCGTGCCGTTGCCCCGCGTTGCAGCCCGTACAAGCCGACCGTTTTCGTAGGTCAACGCCATCGCGAGGCCGTCCATTTTGAGTTCGGCGACCAGCGCCGGGGCCACGCCGTCCAGCCCACGCACCGCCCGTTCGTACCACGCGCGCAAATCGCCTTCGCCGAACGCATTGCCCAACGAGAGCATCGGCGCGGCGTGGGTCGCCTTTTGGAAACCGTCAAGGGCCGCCGCGCCCACCCGCTGCGTGGGGCTGTCGGCGGAGGCGAGGTCGGGATGCCGGGTCTCGAGGGCAACGAGCGCATGAAACAGCGCGTCGTACTCGCCGTCCGAGATCAGCGGCGCATCGTGTTGATGATAGAGGCGAAGGTGCAGGTGCAGCACATCCCGCAGCGGCGGAACCAGCGCGACGGCAGCTTCGCGCGACAGCGTGGCGACATCAACGCCAAGAAGCTGCCGCTGTACGGCACGGGTTTCGTCCAGCACGTCGACGCTGGGAGAGAAGAGTGGGCCGGGGTCGATCACGGACGCAAGCGGTTGAATGCCCCAATATCGCATCGCAGGGGCGTCAGCGGTGTGTCACTCCGGGCATTCGATCACCGCTGCAAATCCATCCGTCGTATCCGGTAGGCCCCGTCGGGCTGCCGAAGCGTGGCCTGCACCGGAACGTCTTCCACCAGCAGCGTGGTCGTCGGCGTCAGTTCGCTTACCACCACGCTATCGCGGAACGTAAACACCCGCGACGAGTCGGCGTCGAGCCAATACGGACGGCGGGGGTCTTGGTCGATCACCAAACGGAAGGGCGCGAGCTTGGCACCGGTGGCGCGCACCGTCAGGCGAAGGGTATCGGGGAGCGTTGCAGGAAGCGTCGCGACGGCGCTGTCGGGACGGGCAGACACCGTGTCTCCGGCCACCAGGTCGTCGTCGCCCGACACCGTTGGCGACGGATCACGGCCTAACCACCAGAACACACCTGCCGCAAGCGCGGCAAGAGCCAGCAACGAGAGGATACCAAGCGCCCAGCCGGGCAGTCCTGGGCGTTCCGGGACGGTATCAAACACGCTGCCCGTCGGGCCGGGGTCGTACCCCGCGGCAGGCCCAATCAACAGCCGACCTTGGCCAGAGGCTGAGGCAGACGACTCTGTGTCGGAGGAGACGTCCAAGTCGGCCTCCGGCTCCTCTGTTGCGGTCGATTCGGGCAACGAGTCCGCAGCGGCGATCGGCTCGGGAAGAGGAGCCGCAACCGGCTCATCGGCCGAGGCTTCAGACGTTGCAGTTCGTCTCCCATCGGTTTGCAAACCGCCATAGCGGCCTTCCAACGCATCGTCCAGCCCCTGCATGACCCCAGCTACCGGAATGCCGATGCTCTGTGCGTAGGTTCGCACAAGCGAGCGAAGGTATACCCGATTGAACGTACGGCTGCCTTCGAGGCCGTTTTCCTCGAACTGACGCAGCACATCGATTGGAATGCGTGTCTCGGTTTGGATACGCTGCAACGACACGCCCCGGTCTTCCCGGAGCGTTCGCAAGTCATGGACAAAACGGCGCAGGTCGTCGGGCATCGGGGGAATGGCGAGTGCTTGAACCTACGGCATCGGGACAGCCCCGCGCAACGTCGTAGCTCAATACACTTCCGCCGTCTTCGGGACAAAAAGACGCGACCAACGCCGTCTACTTCGGCTTGAACGCGAGCACGAGGGGAACGCCGACAAATCCGAAGGCGTCGCGCAGCCGGTTTTCGAGGTAGCGTTTGTACGACTCGGCCACACCGGTCGGGTGATTGGCGAAGAACGCGAACACCGGCGGGCGCTCGGCCACCTGCGTGGCGAACTTGATTTTGACCTGCGCACCTCGGTACGGCGGCGGCGAATGGGCGAGCAGGGCCGCCTGCACCACCTCGTTGAGTTTCGAGGTCGAGATGCGGCGTGCGCGCTCGTCGCCCACCTGCATCGCCACATCCAACACCTTCGGCGCACGCTGGCGTGTGAGCGCGCTGACGAACACCACCGGCACATACGACAGCGTTTGCAGCCGCTCCTTGATGCGCCGCTCGTAGTCGCGGGCGGTGTTGGTCTCCTTCTCGACCAAATCCCACTTGTTCACCACAATCACCAAGCCTTTGCGAAGCCGCTCGGCCTCCTTGAGCACGGCGATGTCTTGCGCTTGCAGCCCCTCCACCCCGTCGAGCAGCAGCACCGCCACGTCGCACCGCTCGATGGCCCGCTGGGTGCGTAGCGTCGAGTAGAACTCCACGTTCTCCTTGACCTTCGAGCGCCGCCGCAAGCCCGCCGTATCCACCAGCACGATCTCCCGCCCGTGCACCTTGATCGGCGTGTCGAGGCTGTCGCGGGTGGTGCCGGCAATGGGCGTGACGATGGCGCGGTCTTCGCCGACGAGCGCGTTGGTGAGGCTGGATTTGCCGACGTTGGGCCGCCCGATGAAGGCGATGCGCAGCCGCGTGTCCTCTTCGTCGCGTTCGGTGCCGGGCAGCACTTCCACCACCGCATCGAGCAGTTCGCCGGTTCCGGTGCCGTTGATCGAGGAGATGGGGTAGACGTGTTCGAAGCCAAGGCTGTAGAACTCGGCGGCATCAAGACGGCGTGCGTCGTTGTCGGCCTTGTTGACGGCCACGAACACCGGCGTCGTGCCGCGCCGAAGCGTTTCGGCAAGGCGGGTGTCCAAGTCGGTAATGCCGGTCGTGGAGTCGGTCACGAGCACGATGGCGTCGGCATCGTCCATCGCGATGGTGGCTTGCTCGCGGATGGCCGCCTCGAACACGTCGTCGGAGCCGTGGACGAAGCCGCCGGTATCGACCACGGCAAAGCGTACGCCGTTCCAGATGGCATCGCCGTACACACGGTCGCGCGTGACGCCCGGCTCGTCGTAGACGATGGCGTCGCGGCTTTCGGTGAGGCGGTTGAAGAAAGTGGACTTGCCCACGTTGGGGCGGCCCACGATGGCGACGAGCGGCATAAGCAGGAAGCGTCGAACAGCAAACGACGAGAGAGAGCAACAAGAGGCTCACCCGCTGCGTCGGCGCTCGTTCCGATATCTTCGGGAAGACGGCGCACAATCGCACCCGTGGCGGCGGCGAGCGCAAACGCTTCTGCAACCAAGCACGCCCGGCTGGCCAATGCGGCAAACCGGGCGTGTTGCGGTTGAAGACGGGAGGGCCTTAGGGCGTCTGCACCGAATCTTGGGCGGTCGTTTGCCCGGCGGCCATACCGCTCGTAATCACGCCGCACGCGACGCGTCCGCCCGCGTTGCCGGTCGGCTGGGAGTAGTCGTCGGGCTTATCGTGAACGATCACGGCCTTCCCCACGATGCTGTTCGGCCCGTCGAGCATCAGTACGTTGTCCGTGAGGTCAAGCGTGGCGCTGCCGTTTTCATCAGCAGTGAGGTTGCCGAGGTCGCCTTGGTGCCGTCCGGTGGCGGGGTCGGTCTGGTGGCCGTGGAGCGCCGAAGTCGGGTTGAAATGCCCGCCCGCCGACGAGCCGTCGGGCGCGGAGCAGTCGCCGTTTTCGTGGACGTGAAAGCCGTGCTCGCCGGGGGTAAGCCCTGCGAAGTTGGCCACGACGCGCACCCCTGTGGCCTCCTGGGTGAAGCTCACCGTGCCGTTCACGGTGGAGCCGCTGCGGGGTTCGAGCGTCGCCGAAGCCGTGAGCGGCACCGAGGCGGCGGTCGTGTCGGTGGGCGCATCGGTGGAGGCGGTGGGTTCGGTCTTGCAGGCCGCGAGAGGCAGCAAGACCAGGAGCGTTAGCAACGAGGTTCGCATAAACGAGATAGAAGGGGAAGAGGTGTAGCCAAACGATACGCAACCGGCTCGGCCCAAACGCCAGCCTGCCCGAAACGAAGTCGTCACGGTCGCGGATCGCCCCTCGTAGCGCGGCGTTTGATGCGGCGCACCGCCTTGCCTGTGACCGCCCTTCCCCCTGCCCCGCTGCCCGTCCTCCCGACGCTCGTCGCGGAGAACCTCGGCCATGCCTTCGGCTCGCGGGTGCTCTTTCGCGGCGTGTCGTTTACGCTTGAACCCGGCCAGACGCTCGCCGTTGTCGGACGCAACGGCGCAGGCAAATCCACGCTCGCCACCGTCCTCGCTGGACTACGGCAGCCGCGCAAGGGCCGCGCCACCCTGCGTCTCGGCGACGCCCCTGCCCCGCCCCGATCCGCTACGCTCGTCGCACCGTACCTCGGCCTCTACGACGCACTCACGCCACGCGAGCACCTCGCCTTCCTCGCCGATGCACGCCCGGACGACCGCGCCTTACGCAACCGCATCGCTCCGGTCTTAGACGCCGTCGGGCTGAGCACGCGGACGCACGATCCTGTCGGGACGTTCTCCTCCGGGATGCGCCAGCGCGTTCGCTACGCCTGCGCCCTGCTGCCCGCGCCGCCGATGCTGGTGCTTGACGAACCCACCGCCACGCTCGACGCCGACGGCGCGGCGCTCGTGGACGCCGTTCGGACGTGGCAGCGGGAACGCGGCGGGCTGCTCGTCGTCGCCACCAACGACCCCGTCGAAGCCTTGTGGGGCGACCTCGCCGTTCGTATCGACGGGAGAGACTAAACGCCTGCGCTACAGGCTCATCGTCGGCTGTTTCACCGAAGAAGGCTCGCGCCCCGGACGACGTTGAGCACCTGCCAGCCGAGCCGGGCGAGCCCGTTCTCGCACTGGGCCTCGTCGATGCGGGCGGTGAGGAGCTCGTCGGCGCGTTTGAGTCAGCAGCCGATGGGAAGGCGCTGACGGTCGGGGCGGTTCATCGAAAGACAGGTCAAGTGGGCCACACAACAGCAAAGCTCTGCTGCAAGGGGCGCGACGAGCTGGCCGTGAGCGATAGGCTGTGAGCCGTGAAGACGCAGCCGGAGCCGCTGGCCCCTTGTCAGCCGAAGCGATGGGTTAGGCGGCTCTATATCCTTTTGGCGTACACGCGGACTTCCCCACCCGAAAGGCTCCGGAGGTTCAACTCCCGGCTCCCCGGAAGCCATGCCTTGTCTGTGGATATGGCTTGGCCATAGGCCGGGGTATACCTTATCTCGAAGGTGTCTGCCCGTACAAGACGCAGCGTGTATCTCCCTCCTGAGATGATAGCTTCATCGCTCCGGTAGCTGTAGCCTCCATCACGCCCATAGGTGATAGCTACGAAGCCGCGTGTGGCGTGCCACGAGCCCGCCAGCCGCCGCGCGAAGGCGTCTTCGGGCGTCTCTTTGTACTCGCTGTCGCAGCCGCCGACCAAAAGCAGGGCGGTGCCAAGCATCAGGATGCGTTTCATCGGTTTCGAGTGTGGAAGGTGAGCTTAGTGCTGGACCAGCAGGCGATGCGTCGTGCGGACACGTCCAGCTTGCATCCTCACCAGATACATGCCGCTGGAAAGCTACGCCCCGTCGAGCATCACACGGTGATACCCTGCCGCTCGTTCTCCCTCCACCACGCGCAGGACCTCACGCCCAAGCAGGTCGTGCACCGCAATATGCACCGATGCCGCTTCCGGAAGGTCGAACCGGATCACCGTCTGGCCCCGCACCGGGTTGGGCGACGGAGCATGAAGGTTTACTTCCTCAGGAAGCGCCTGCTCCTGCTCGCCCCGAGGAGCGCCATGCAGGTTCACGCACGTCGGGTCTGTTGGCGGACAGTCGCCGGGCTGAGCACGCGGACGCACGATCCTGTCGGGACGTTCTCCTCCGGGATGCGCCAGCGCGTTCGCTACGCCTGCGCCCTGCTGCCCGCGCCGCCGCTGCTGGTGCTCGACGAACCCACCGCCACGCTCGACGCCGACGGCGCGGCGCTCGTGGACGCCGTTCGGGCGTGGCAGCGGGAACGCGGCGGGCTGCTCGTCGTCGCCACCAACGACCCGGCCGAAGCGCTGTGGGGCGACCTCGCCGTTCGTATCGACGGGAGAGACTAAACGCCTGCGCTACCGGCTCATCGCCGGCTGTTTCACCGAAGAAGGTTCGCGCCACGGACGACGTTGAGCGCCTGCCAGCCGAGGCGGGTGAGCCCGTTCTCCCGCTGGGCCTCGTCGATGCGGGCGGTGAGGAGCTCGTCGGCGCGTTTGAGCCAGTAGCCGATGGGAAGGCGCTGACGGTCGGGGCGGTTCATCGAAAGACAGGTCAAGTGGGCCGCACAACAGCAAAGCTCTGCCGCAGCGGGCGTCGACCGCGGGCGGTAGGGAAGGCAACGTAGACGCCGACGCTCGGGCAAGCCAAGAACGCAGGCCCCCGGTCGGCCTGCAGCCGCGGGTTCTGCGGCGTAGCTAAGCGGACCGGGTCAGGCCGGAAAGCCAATCCTCTAGGAAGACAAAATCGATGTCATCATAATCATTCTCATGAACGTGGATGTACAGATGGCTCGTCAGGTTCTCCTGCCGCTCCTCGTCCAGAAACGAAAGGATCACCAGCTGGATCAGGAGAGACCTGGAAAGTCCGGTCCGCGACAGATCAGACCCTACAACCGCCATATGGACCGGGCGGCGCTGGCCCCTGACTCTAATCGCATCCCAAGCTTGCTCAAGCGACGACGTCAACTTGCAGATGTCCGACTTAGCCTTCAGGTTCGCCTCCATCCGGGAGTACGCGACGAGGTAAAACCTATTCCCCTCTTTGTCAACCACGGCGACAGTGCCTATGGGATAGCGGACGTTCTTTCCATCGGTCTTTGTGGCGTCTATCCTACCGCTAGTTTTTGCTAGCTCGCCTTCGAGCACCGAGTCGAGATCCGCGGCATTGGGAAAAAACCGCTTCTGAAACTGCCCCTGGACACTTGACGGCGAAATGACCTCGCCAAGCTCAGTATCGAACACATCTGTGGCCCCGATAATGATATTGCCCTTTTGTTCGAGAAGGTCGCTTACCTGGATCGTGATCTTGGTGTCCGAGAGAGCAACCCGTTTTGTAATCGAGCGACGAGGCCAAGCCCATGCTGCTGCAATCGCAAAGCTGGAGGCGGCGAGGATCAGGTATCCCGCCCACCCCCACTTGAGGTTTTCAGGTTTCCACAGTGCAGCAGGTTCAAGGAGCAGCCATATACCTCCGAAGACTGCTAAAAAGCGCCGCAGTAACCTGAACTGCGCAGCCTTGGAATTCCAGGCGCCCATCAGCTCCCCAACCGAGTGTAGACTGACGACTCGTAGTAGTAGGGTCCACGCAGCCGCTGCTGCTCACTTTTCTTGAGGTTGTCCCAGTACTTGGGAGGAAAGTCGTCCAGTGCCAGTTTTACAATGGACGGGCTCAAGGGGACGGACATTGAATATCGATCCGTCAGTGCAGTAGGAATCCTGTGGGACTCGGCTACTCTGGACATGTTCGTGTTCACGAACACAACAGGGATGTTGAGCCGGTCGATGACTCGGACCTCATGAGCAAGGAAGGACGACTGGCGGGCGGCCTTTCGCCGAGTCTCGTCCCCGATGAGCATCAGGACTTGCTTTGTGTTGCTAAGCCTCTCCGTGAGACGACGGTTGATCGTTTCAGCGCTGCTCGTATCGCGCGCCGTGTTGATGTCGTGGGCGTCCAAGAAGTGGAAGTCGATGTGTTGATTCGACTTCCATGCCTGCAGCAGTCGATACGACCTGATGTCCTCGCTCGCGAAGCTGACGAAGGTCTTGTTCCTGTAGGCCATTGTGATCCGGCGATTGTGAGGGCGACCTGAGGCTAGAGCCTAGGTATGACAAGGGCGAGTCGGTGGGTTAGCCGCAGAACCAGTGATTGAGCGGAACGCTCGGGTGTTATGCGGACGGGGTGTCGGCATAACGGGCGTAACATACAGCATAAATGCGGACGGCGCAATGCGCAAGGATACACGGCACACGCTTTTTTCCGACGAGGAGCGTATGCGCCGCGAAAATAAACGTCTATAACGCCGACCTGTTATGCCGAATGCCCGATGTTCCACGACCCGCCCCGCCTGCTCGACGATGCCCGCGCCGTCGCCCGCGTCCGCCACCTCATCTTAGGCTACCCAGAAAGCCTGCCTCGACTGGATCGTCCGCTACATCCGGTTCCACGGAATCATTCACCCGGCGACGCTTGACGCCTCGCACGTCGCATCGTTTCTCACGCATCTGGCCACGGCCCGAAACGTGGCGGCCAAGACCCAGCAGCAAGCACTCAACGCGGTGGCGCTTCTCTACCGCGACGTGCTCCGCCAGCCCGTCCGCTGAACCGATTGCCGCCCGTCCGGTACGAGCAGAGGCCGTTGGCTGGGGATCGCGCCGAAACGCCGTCTGCTCCTCCCGTCGGCCTTCGAACTTCGGCCCTTGACCTTCGCCAATGCGTCAGTTTTCCCTCGATTTGCCGCCTGCCGACGATGCGCCGCACCCGGCGGACGCGGCCCACGACGCTCGTACGGGCGGGTCTGAAACCCGCCCCGACCGTCCTCGTCCGCTCGCCCAGCTCGACGCCGAGGCCATCGTCGCGGGGCTGAACCCGGCGCAGCGCGAGGCCGCCACCGCGCTCGACGGCGCGGTGCTCATCATCGCCGGGCCGGGCTCGGGCAAGACGCGCACGCTCACCCACCGCATCGCCTACCTGCTCGCCACCGGCCGCACCCGCCCGTGGAACGTCCTCGCCCTCACGTTCACCAACAAGGCCGCCCGCGAGATGCAGGCCCGCGTCCGGGCGCTCGTGGGCGACGAGGCGGCGCGCGGCATCGCGATGGGCACGTTCCACAGCGTCTTCGCCCGCGTGCTGCGCACCGAAGCCGAGGCCATCGGCTATTCCAAGGACTTTTCGATCTACGACACCGACGATTCCGAGCGGCTGATGCGGGCGCTGATGGAACGCCTCAACATCGACGCCAAGACGTACACGCCCCGCACGATGCGCAGCCTGATCTCGTCGGCGAAGAACGCGATGGTGGGGCCGATGGAGTACGGGCGCATCACCAAGGGCGACGCGCAGGACAAGGCGGCAATGTTGTATCCGGAGTACGAAAAGGCGCTCCGGGCGGCCAACGCGATGGACTTCGACGACCTGCTGCTCAAGCCCATCGTGCTCTTCGAGCAGCATCCGGACATCCTGAAGAAGTACCAGCAGAAGTGGCAGTACGTCCACATCGACGAGTACCAAGACACCAACAAGGCCCAGTACACGGTGGCCCGTATGCTCGCCGCCGCGCACGGCAACCTGTGCGTCGTGGGCGACGATGCGCAGTCGATCTACGCCTTCCGCGGGGCCGACATCGGCAACATCCTCTCGTTCCAGCGCGACTACCCGAACGCCCGCACGATCCGCCTCGAACAGAACTACCGCTCGACCGGACGGATTTTGCGGCTGGCGCAGTCCATCATCACCCGCAACAAGGAGCAGCTCAAGAAAGACCTCTGGACGGACAACCGCGAGGGCGATTTCGTGTACGTGCTGGAGGCGCAGTCCGAGCGCGACGAGGCGATGAAGGTGGAGCGGCGCATCCGGGACCTCCAGATGCGCGAGGGGCGGCCCTACAAGCACTTTGCCGTGCTCTACCGCACCAACGCCCAGAGCCGGTCGTTCGAAGACGCGATGCGCCGCGCCGGGATTCCGTACCGACTTGTCGGCGGCGTCTCGTTCTACACGCGCAAGGAAATCAAGGACGCGCTCGCCTACCTGCGGCTGCTGGTCAACCCCAACGACGCGGCGAGCCTGCGGCGGATCATCAACTACCCGGCGCGCGGCATCGGCGACACGAGCCTCGACCGGCTGGCCGCGTACGCCGACGCCAAGGGCCTCTCGCTTTGGCACGCGCTCGACGAGGCGGCAGAGGCGGGCATCACCGGGCGGGCCAAGACCAGCCTCGAAAAGTTCAAGTTTCTCGTCGCCTCCAAAGCCGTCGCACTTGCCTCGCAGGACGCCGCCGAGGTCGCCCGGACGCTCCTCGAAGGCGCGGGGCTGTTCACCGAGTTTCGCACCGAGAACACTCCCGAGGCGCAGGCGCGGGCCGAAAACGTCGAAGAACTCGTCTCCGCCCTCGCCGAGCACATCGCCGCCGGGGAGGGCCGCAGCCTCGCCACGTTCTTGCAGGAGGTGACGCTGCTCACCGACGCCGACACGACCGAGGACACCGACAACAAGGTGACGCTGATGACGCTGCACGCCTCAAAGGGCCTCGAATTCCCGGTCGTGTTCATCGCCGGGCTGGAGGAAAACCTCTTCCCGATGGCCAAGGCCGCGCAGGACGCCAAGGGCGTGGAGGAGGAGCGGCGGCTGTTCTATGTGGGCGTGACGCGCGCCGAGGAGCGGCTGTTTCTCACCCACGCCAAGAGCCGCTTCCGCTACGGCAAAGACGAACCCGCCGTGCGCAGCCGGTTTATGGAGGAGCTGGACGAAGAGGTGCTGCGGCACGAGTCCGGCGAGGCGTTCCAAAGCCGTCCGGATCGTTTCCAGCGCAGTTTCGGGGAGATGACGCCCACGCGGAAAGCGCCCTCGCCCACCGGGCGGCGCATCGAATACGACGAGGGCGAGACCCCCGCGCGCGGACGCCAGGCCGCCAAGCCCACCGGCCGAACATCGTACGACGACCTCGACCCCCACTACTTCCGGCAGAGCCTGCGGGCGACGCCTGCGATTCGTCCACGCGGCGAGACGCGGGTGGAGTACGACGTGCCGACGGGCGGCGGCGAACTCGCGCCCGGCGCACGGGTGCGGCACGCCACGTTCGGGTTGGGCAAAGTTCTCGGCATCGAAGGGCGCGGCGATCAGGCCAACATCTCCGTCCATTTCGACGACGCCGGGACGAAAAAACTCAAACTCCGCTTCGCCAAGCTGGAAGTACTTTAGGTGTATGGTGTATGGTGTATGGTGTATGGTGTATGGTGTATGGTGTATGGTGTATGGTGTATGGTGTATGGTGTATGGTGTAATTTACGAATCTTATTCTATACACAATAAACAATGCACGGAGAGCCTATGGCTGTGTTGTATGTCTTTCTCGGCGGTGGCCTCGGCGCGGTGCTGCGCTACGGCGTGGCGACGGCCCTGCCCCGTGCGGGCGCGGCGGCGTTTCCGTGGGCGACGCTGGCCGTCAACCTCGTCGGCTCGCTGCTGATCGGCGCACTGGCCGGGCTGCTCGCGGGCAAAGATGCGGCGCGGGCGTTCGGCATCGTCGGCGTGCTCGGCGGCTTCACCACGTTCTCCGCCTTCTCGCTCGACGCCCTCGACCTGCTCCAGAGCGGGCGAACAGGCGCAGCGGCGGCCTACGTCCTCGCAAGCGTCCTCGGCGGCCTCGCGCTGGCGTGGCTCGGTTGGACGCTGGGGAATCGCTAACGACAATCCTGCGGCGGCACATCGAGGAAACGCGGCGGGACGTGCTCGGTGAGCCACACGCCGTTGTCGGAGCGATAGAACGCAAAGCCGTCGCGGTGCATCGCCCCGGCGGCGACCTGAAGTACCACGGCTCGCCCGTGCCGCCGACCGACGGCCGTGGCCGTCTCCTCCGTATCCGACAAATGAACGTGCTGCCGCGATCCCGGCTTCAAGCCTTCAGCCTGAATGGAGGGCAAAAACCGCGTGGCCGTTCCGTGGAAGAGCGTCCCCGGCGGCACCACCGGGGACAGTTGGAGATCGACGGCGACGGAATGGCCTTGACTGGCTCGAATGCGCCGGCCGTCGTCGGAGAGCCGGAAGCGCTGTTTGTCGCTGGTGCGAACGATCTCGCGCAGGAGTGCGTCGGTGAGCGGATGCCCCGCCGCTTGCGCGCCCCGCACCAAATCGGACACCTCGGCCCACCCTTCGCCGTCCAGTTCAAACCCGGCAGCCTCCGGCGCATGCCGAAGCGCATAACTCATAAACCGGCTGAGCGCTGTGAGGTCGGACATGAAAGGTCGCGGCGCTAACGTGTCGAAGCCGGCCGCACGGCATCGAACGTCTCGCGGAAAAACGTCAGCGTGTACGGCAGCGTGCGCGTCCAGTACGACCAGTTGTGCCCGCCGGGACGTTCGACGTAGTCGTGGGCGATCTTCCGATCCATCAGCAGCGCGTGGAGGCGGCGGTTGGCCGGAGCAAACACGTCCTCGATCCCGCAGTCGAGCATCAGCGCGGGCATCGGATCGGGAGCCGGACGGTCGCGGACGATCTGGTAGACCGAATGCGCGTTCCAGAGCGACGTATCGGCGGCGTACGGGCCGAGGTGCCGAGCCTTGCCCCAGCTGTCGGTGCGGGTCGTCAGGTCGATACCGCCGGAAAGCGCCGAGGCCGCAGCGAACGTTTGCGGGCGCGTCAGGGCGAGGTAGAACGCGCCGTGGCCGCCCATCGACAGGCCTACGATGGCGCGGTAGCGGCGCTCGCCCAGCGTCGGAAGATGGGCATCGGCCCACGCGGGCAACTCGTCGCCGACAAACGTCGCCATCTGCGACGACGCATCCAGCGGGCTGTCGAGGTACCACGAATCTACGCCGCCATCGGGCGCAACGAGCACCAATCCAAAGCGGTCGGCCAGCCGTCCGAATCCCACGCCGTACTGGTCGAGGCGGCGCGGCCAGTTCCAGTACGCGCCGCCCGCGCCGTGCAGCAGAAACACGGTCGGGAAGCGTCCAGCGGCATCCGGCACGGCCACCACGACCTTCACCGTGCGCCCCATCGCCGCGCTTGGTACGTCGAGCGTATCCACCCGAGCCGCAGAGGCCGACGAGGCAACGAGCAGTCCGAGTGCAGCGAGCAACAGGCGCATCGTCAGCGGGATTTGCGGCGGCGGGCGCGGAGGTGGTCGCGCGGACGGTCAGGGCTTGCGGTCGTCTCAGGCGGATCGTTCGCCGACACCGAGGAAAGCGGTGGAGCCTCAGACGGATCTTCCACCTCCACCGTTGGCACGTCGGCCGCCTCGTCTCCTTCCGTCTGCGGCGCAACCTCATCGCGGACGTTGTCGTCTTCCACTGGGCCGTCGGCAGGCGGCGCATCCAACGCATCGTACGCCGATTCGCTCGGCACGTCGTCGGTGAGCGGCGCATGCACGTCGCGCACGGCAAAATCCGGCAGCGCCGCCCCGTCGTCGCGCACCGTAAAGTCCGGCGGCGCGCCGCCTTCGTGCGAATGGACGCCTTCTGCCGGGACAGCGATGGCGGGCGCGTCGATGTCGTCGCGGTACACGTCCGACGGCGTCGGCGTCGCGGCAGGCGTCGTCTCCACCCGTTCGGGTGCCGCCGGCGTCGGGCTTGCGTCCGCCGGGGCAGAAACGTGTTCCGCGCGGTAGGCGGCGAGGTCGTCCCAGTCTTCCGGGTCGGCGCGGCTCCCGGCGATGGCGTAGAGCAACGGCCCCAGCACCGGAAGCACGACGATCACGATCAGCCATAGCCAGCGCCCCGTGCGACGGGGGCTGAGGGTGAGATGGACGAGGGCCAGCAGCGTGAGCAGGATCACGGCGCCCACGACGAGGCCGATGCCGAGGGGGGTGCGCATAAGCAAAGAAACGGACGGCAAGATAACCCGCCGCCCGCCTCGTTACGGTGAAATGCCGATCCAGCCGCCGATCAGCCCTTTTTGCCGATCGTGTAGTACAGAATGGTGCCAACGAAGGGCATCACGATGATCACAAGCGCCCAGATGAACTTGCTCGTGCCGTCGCGGGTGGATTTGGACAGATCCACCAACGCCATCACCGACAAGACCACCCACAGCAGCGTACCAATGCTGGCAAGAGGGTTACGCAAGCCTTGTACGAGGTTGTCGGGGCCGCAGCCGGTGAGGAATGCGGTGGCCAAAACGGCCAGCGAAGCGAGCGAAAGGGTCGAGCGGGTCATAGTCAAAAAGGAGGGATGAGGGTGAGTTCCAAACCTACAGGGCCGTCGGTGCAAGGCGGTTCGTTTACGCCTGCGCGTCCGAGGCCGAGGGCCGCGTGCAGCAGCGGTGCCCGCGCCCCCAGATGGCGTAGGCGATCAGTCCGATCACGGGCAGCAGCAGGACGACGAGTGCCCAGATCGCCTGCTTCTCCCTCGGCAGATCCGACCGCCGGAGGATTTCCACGACGGCCATGATCTGAAGCGCGAGGATCAGCAGTTTGCCGAAGCCTCTTCCGAAGAAACCGCCGAAGTGGCCCATACGGTGGTGCGGCCCACCAACCATCAAGCACCCGGAGGTGGTGACGGCAGCAGCAATGACAAGCGAAGCGGAAGCGGCGAGGCGGCGCATGGCGTGGCGGGGTTTGGATCGTCGCTACGGAATACCGACGCCAAGGTTGCGGATGACGGTTTCCCGGCGGGTCGGTTGGCACGGAACCAACGCCCCCTGCTCGGTTGCAACCCCTCGTACCGTTCACCACGCACCTTGCGCCTCGCCCACCTCGACCTCGGCCCACGCCCGCTGCTTCTCGCCCCAATGGAGGACGTGTCGGATCCGCCGTTCCGTCTGCTCTGCAAGCGGTACGGGGCCGATATGGTCTACACCGAGTTCGTCTCCGCCGGCGGGATCGTCCACGAGGCCGCCTCGTCGCTGCAAAAACTCGACGTGTACGACGAGGAGCGGCCCGTAGCCATCCAGATTTTCGGCGGCGACGAAGACGAGCTGCGCCGGGCCGTGCCGTACCTCGAACCGGCCCAGCCGGACCTCGTGGACATCAACTACGGCTGCCCGGTGAAGAAGGTCGTCAGCCACGACGGCGGCGCGGGCGTTCTCCGCAACCTTGCCAAGATGGAGGCCCTCACGGCGGCGGTGATCGAGGGCACGACGCGCCCGGTGACGGTCAAGACGCGCCTCGGCTGGAACGACGAGACGATCAACGTGCTCGACGTGGTGCGGATGCTCGAACGCCTCGGCGTGGCGGCGGTCACGATCCACGCGCGTACGCGGGCGCAGATGTACACCGGCTCGGCGCGGTGGAACTGGCTGCGGCGCATCAAGGACGAGGCGGGCTTGTCGATTCCGCTCATCGGCAACGGCGACGCCGACAGCCCGGAGCGTGCCAAAGCGATGTTCGACGAAACCGGCGTGGACGGGGTGATGATCGGGCGCGGAGCCATCGGCAACCCGTGGATCTTCCGCGAGACGCGCCATTTCCTCGACACCGGCGAACACCTGCCCGGCCCGAAATGGGACGAGCGGATGCGCACGGTGGCCGAACACGCCACGCTCAAATGCGAGTGGCTGGGCGAGCGCAAGGGCGTGCTGGAGATGCGGCGGATGTACGGCGGCTACTTCAAGGGCTTCGCCGGGGCCGGTCGGCTGCGCAGCCTCGTCATCCAAGAGCCGACGCTCGGCGGCGTGCTGGAACGGCTGCTCAACTTCTCGCAGGACGACCTCGACGCGGCAGCGGGCGAGAAAATCGCCGTGCCGGTTGGAGCCTCGACAACGCGCGCCGCCCTCGCCTTCGCGCACTTGCCCACGCCCACGCGCAAGCAGCCGGCCTAACGTCGCCGCACGTTCCCAAGCAGCTGCCGCACGACTCGCTGCGTAAGGGCGCGGCTGTAGATCGCCACCTCGTCGAGCGCCCCCACAAGGCCGTTCCCGATCACCAGCGGCCATTCGTTGTGCGCCAGCGGCCCGCCGTAGCCCGTGTAGATGCCGCCGACGTCATTCCCATTCATGTACAGCGTGTAGTCACGGTCGCCCCGGACGACCGCCGCGACGTGGTACCACGTTCCCGCGTCCATCGGGGCAACGGCCTCCTTGCTCACCCGGTGGTAGGGGCCGTAGCCGAGGCCGTCGGTGAGGTGCGTGCGCAGTTGGCCGTTCGTCACCTGCAAGCCGAAGCCCGCGTAGGACGTTTCTCCGGGCGGCGTAGCGTCGGAGTTGAGGATCGCCCCGATGCTGTCCCGGTCCAGCCGCACCCACGCCGTCATCGTAAACGGCGGTTGGAGGGAGTTCAGGATGTCGCCAACCACCACCTTGCCCGTGCCCGTAAACGCCAGCGCCTTGCCTCGGCGTCCCCGGCGGTCGGTCGTCGGCTCCACGCCCGAAACGGACTGTGCCGGGCGGCGCGTGACGGCGTTGCGCACCCGCAGGTCGTCCATCGACCAGTACGCGATCATCCGGCCCATCCGCCGATGCGCAGGGTCTACTTCTACCGTTTCGTCGGGAGAGTCAGCGGGCATGGGCGTCGCTGGCGAGGTGTCGCACCCTGCCAGCGCCATCCAAGCAAGCAGCGGGATCCAACGAATCATCGGTAACCTCGAATGGGACGGAGAAAGATAGCCTGTCTTCTTGTCTCGTACATCACGGCGAAATGAACCGAAACGGGATCATGATCGCCGACGGTACAACTGAGCCGTTCAGCCGGCTGGGCGTAAAGCGCCACGTTCGCACCGCCTCCACCACCGCGTCGTTGACTTCTTTGTATGAGAGGACAACCCCTTCGATGCAACGCACCCGGCCTTCGCTCGTCAAGTGGGTGTACATCAGCACCCGCGCACCGAGCCCTCGTTGGCGCACGGCACGAGGATAATCGGGGTCGCGTCCGCTGCGCATTTCCGGTGGCGACGGCTGGTTGAGGTCGGAAGCCGAGACCCGCGGCGAGGTGCAAGCGCCTGGGCTGCCGTCGTTCCAGAGCGGTTGATAGGCGTACGGCAGCCATGTGCTGCTGTCGGGCCTTACGGGCAGACGGGCGCTGGTGGAGTCGCGCCAACGGTGCCAGATGGCCCGGAAGTCGTCCGGATGCGCCCTTGTGGTCACAACGGCTCGCGTTCGGCGACCGGGCAGGGGCGAGAGCACCACCCGGACGGTGCCAGACGCGCCTTGCATCGTCCGGCGCGCGCCAATCGTGGAATCCGGGATGGGCGTGAGCCCCGCAGAAGCCGCAGTGGCGTCGAGCGCACGCAGCACCGTGGCCACCGTCGTGTCCGCCTCCGCGACCATCAGCGCGTAAATCGGCTGGGAGCGGGCCGCAGTAGCCATCGTCAGGGTAAGAGCAAGGACGCAAGAAAAACGAAGCATGTGCATTACCGTACGGATGCATCCAAGATAGAAACGCCGCGCCCGGCAAACGGTATCTTTCACGGTGCCTCGCTTCGAACTGCCCGCGTGATCCCCGCCGACCTCTACCGCAAAATCCGACGGCTCGACGTGCGCACGCGCGGGCGGGTGACGGAGTTCTTCGGCGGTCAGTACCACAGCGCGTTCAAGGGGCGCGGCATGGCGTTCTCGGAAGTGCGCGCCTACACGCCGGGCGACGACGTGCGGACCATCGACTGGAACGTGACGGCCCGGATGGGCGAGCCGTTTGTGAAGCTGTTTGAGGAGGAGCGCGAGCAAACGGTCTTGCTGGTCGTGGACGTGTCGGCGTCGGCGGACAGCGGCCTGCACGGACGGCGACGCCGCGATGTGGCCGCCGAGGCGTGCGCGCTCGTGGCGTTCTCGGCCCAACGCAACGGCGACCGCGTCGGGCTGGTGTTGTTTGCCGGGAAGGTGGAGCAGTTCACCGCGCCCGCCAATACGCGCACCCACGGCCTCCGGCTGATCCGCGACCTCTACGCCCACGCCCCCGAAACGCAAGGCACGGATTTGCCCGCCGCCCTCGCCTTTGCCCGCAAGGTGCTGCGCCGGAAAGCCCTTGTGGTGGTGGTGTCGGACTTCGCGGGCGTGTCGGGCTTCGACGAGGCGCTCCGGCTGCTGGCGTCGAAACACGACGTGGTGACGGTGCACATCCACGACCCGCACGAGGCGGTGTGGCCTGCCACGGCGGGACTCGTGGCGCTCCGCGACGCCGAGACGGGCCGCGACGTGTGGCTCGATGCCTCCGACAGCGAATCCCGCCGAGCCTTTGCCCGGGAAGTCGCCGTCCGACGGCAAGCCGTCCAGCAGACCGTCGCGCGCTGCGGCGGCGACTACGTCGCCATCGCCACCACCGAAGATCCCGCCGACGCCCTCGCCGCATTCTTCCGCCGCCGCAACCACCGCCGCTAACCGTCGCATCCATGACCTTCCCGACGGTCGAAGCCACCCGCTACATCGTCCCGCTCAAAGAGGGCGGAAGCCTCCCCGCCGTGGTCGAAACCACCGCTGGCGACGTCGTGGTCAAGTTTCGCGGCGCAGGCCAAGGGGCGCGGGCGCTCATCGCCGAACTGATCGTCGGGGAACTGGCCCGCCGCGCCGGGCTGCCCATGCCCGACCTGTCGCTCGTGATGCTCCCCGAGGCGTTTGGGCGCACCGAACGCGACCCGGAAATCCAAGATCTGCTCAAGGCGAGCGTGGGACTGAACGTCGGGTTGGGATTCATTCCTGCCGCCCTGCCCTTCGACCCGGTTTCGCTCGCCGACGCGGCCCCGCCGGAGTTGGCCGCCGACGTCGTCTGGCTCGACGCCTTCGCCTTCAACCTCGACCGGACGGTGCGCAACCCGAACCTGCTCGTCACCGCCGCGGGTACGCCCGGTGCACCGCCGCAGCTCTGGCTCATCGACCACGGCGCGGCGCTGTATTTCCACCACAACTGGGCCAGCGTGGACGACGACCGCGCCCGCAGCCCGTTTCCGCTCGTCAAGGATCATGTGCTGCTGCCGCTGGCGGGCGACCTCGACGCGGCGTCGGAGCGGATGCGCGCGCGCCTCACGCCGGGCGTGCTGGACGAGATCTTGGAGGCCGTCCCGGACGAACTGCTGCTCCACACGCCGCCCACACAAACGCCCGCGTTCGACACCGCCGACGAATACCGCGACGCCTACCGCCGCGTGCTCGTCCCGCGCCTCGCCGACCCGTCGCCGTTCGTCGAACAAGCGAAATCCGCCCAGGCGGCGCTGCGCTCGGCCTCGCCCGACCGTCTCGCCTACCGCCGCTGACTCGGAATGGACGCCCTCCACGCCTACGACTACGCCGTGATGCGCCTCGTCCCAGACGTGCGCGCCGAGGCATTCGTCAACGTCGGCGTGGCGATGCACAGCCGCACGGGACGGTTCTTCGCGATTCGGTACGTCCTCCCGCCAGACGTGTCCGGCCTCGACGCGGCGCTGCTCGAACGGTTCTGCGCCGGCCTCGTCTGCACCCTCGACGGCGATGCACACGGTGGCCCGTTGGCGCTTTTGCCGCCGTCCGAGCGGTTTCACTGGCTCACCGCGCCGCGCTCCACCGTTGTGCAGTTCTCGCCCGTGCGCGGAGGCGAAGCCCGCGACCTCGAAGCCGTTTTCGACGCACTGACCGGAGCGTATCTGCCCGCGTCACCCGGCGTCGCGGAGTAGCACGGCGAGTTCTTCGGGCGATTTGTGCAGCAGCCCTTGCTGGCGCAGGGAGATCATCGTCGTGTCGAGCGTACCGTGGCGCATCCGCGCGCGCACCTCGTCGAGGCTCATGCCCGCGTTGAGCCAAAGCAGCGCCGCCGTGTGCGTCAGGCTGTGCGGCGTGAGGCCGGGGCGACGCAGGCCCGCGTCTTCCATCGTCCGGCGGATGCGCGTGCGCACGCTGCGGGTGTTCAGCCGCTCCCCCGCGCTCCGGTGCCCGTGCGAGGCCAAGAGCGGCGCATCGCTGGGCACGTCGCCACGGGCCGCGAGGTAGGCAAGCAGCGCCGCGGCCACGCGGTCGTCGAGCGGCACCTGCCGATCTTTCACCGTATGGCCCTTGCCCTGAACGTCGAGCACATGGCCCGACGGTGTCAAGCGAACGTCTTCGCGGTCGGCGCGGACAAGCTCGATCTCGCTCAATCCCCCGCCAAGCATCAGGTAAACGATGGCGCGGTCGCGCAACGCCAACACGCTGTCGAAAGGCAGTGCGTACAGCAACGTTTCCACCTCCTGCATCGTGAGGACGGAACGGCTGTGGCTGGCCGGGCGGCTGTTGCCCTTGACGCCCCGCGCCGGGTTGTCGGCCAGAAGCCCAACATCCACCAAATACTGACAGAGCCGCCGCACCGACGTGAGGTACGTCGAGATGGACACGTCGCTGAGTTCGCGTTCGCTCTTGAGGTACGTTTTGTAGCGCTCCATATCGGCCTTACGGAACCGAAAACGTCCGCGCTCCGACGCCACAAAGCGGGTAAACTCGCGAAGGGCACGGCGATAAGTACCGACCGTCTCCGGCGATTTTCGGGCAAGGTGTTCCGTCAGAAACCCCTCGATGCGGGCTTCAAGGTCTGAAATCGGCAGCGCGAGGCCCGCGCCGTTGGGTGCAGAGTCGGAAGCGTCGGACACAGCGGCGAGCAGGCTACATGAACGGCGTTGTCACCGAACGAACGAACGCATGTTCCAATAACGGGCGCATTCGTGCATCGCGTGTGCCTCAAATTCCCCCGTTCGGGTCGATTCCTTCAAGCGCAGCGGTGTAGGCGGCCAGGAAGCTCGCGGCCATCGACCCGTCAATGACGCGGTGGTCGTACGAAAGGCTAACAAACATCATCGAGCGCACCGCGATCACATCGCCGAGCACCGGATCTTCGATCACCACCGGGCGCTTCTTGATCGCGCCCGTCGCCAATATCGCCACCTGCGGCTGGTTGATGATGGGCGTGCCCATGATCGAGCCGAGCGAGCCAATGTTGGTGACGGTGAACGTGCCGCCCTGCAGCTCGTCGGGCTGAAGCTGTTTCGAGCGCGTGCGGTCGGCCAGGTCGGAGGCGGCACGCGCCAGACCGATGAGGTTCTTCGACCCGGCGTCTTTGATGATCGGGGCCATCAGGCCGCTCGTGCCAATGGCAACGGCGATACCGATGTTGAAGTCCTTCTTGATGAGGATGCGGTGGCCTTCAACACTGGCGTTGAGGATCGGGTGGGTGCGCAGCGCCTCCACGGCGGCCCAGACGAAGTACGGCGTGAACGTGAGCTTGACGCCCTCGCGGGCCTCGAACGCCGCCTTATTGGCCTCGCGGTGCCGCACGACGTTGGTCACGTCGATCTCAGCGAAGCTCGTGACGTGCGGGCTGGTCGCCTTCGAGCGCACCATGTGTTCGGCAATGATGCGCCGCATCCGGTCCATCTCCACAATCTCGACCCGAGCATCGGTGGAGGCCGCCGCTGCAGGAGCAGGCGGTTTCGACCCAGAAGGCTCGGCCACAACGAGCGGGGCCGCGGGTGCCGCCGCGACCGGCATCGCAGCCGGGGCACCGCCGCGCCCTTCGAGGTATTTCATCACGTCTGCCTTCGCCACGCGCCCGTCGCGGCCGGAGCCAGGAATGGCGGCGAGTTCGGCGGCGCTCAGGCCCTCTTTCTCGGCGATGCTGCGCACCAGCGGGGAAAGGAACCGGCCTTGCGCGTCGGTGCGACCGATGTCGTCGGGGTCGCCCGAATCGGCGGCTTGAGAAGCCGAGAGGGCAGGCGCGGTGGACGACGACGACGGGTCGTAAGCAGCTGTTTCGGGAGCGTCCGGCGGGGTGGCGGAAACCAAGTCGCCGTGCAGCGACGCATCGGCGTGCATCTGCGGCGTTTCCGGGGCTGGAGCCGCGGCCACGCTGGAGGTGCCGACCGCCGCCGTGCTACCACCCACGACAATCGCGGCGATGGGCGTGCCGACTTCGACGGTGTCGCCCTCGTTGACCAGGATCTCGGCCACCACCCCCGCCGAAGGACTCGGCACCTCCGTGTCCACCTTGTCCGTGCCGATCTCCAAGAGCGTCTCGTCGCGTTCCACCGCTTCACCCACCTTCTTGTGCCACGCGATAACCGTCCCTTCGGTGATGGATTCGCCCATCTTGGGCATCACCACCTCGATGCGCTCGCCGCCAGTGACGGCCGGGCCGGGCGAGGCCGGCGGCATAGCCACCGGCTCAGGTGCCGGAGCCGCCGCGGGGATCGGCGCAGGGGTTGCCGCAGGTGCAGGAGCCGGAGTCGGTTCGGGGTTCGGCGAGGGCGCAACCGCCGCCGCCGGGGCTGCCGCGGGCACGCCGTCGCCGCCGGTGCTTAGGCGGGCAATAACGGTACCCACTTCGACGGTGTCGCCCTCGTTGACCAGGATCTCGGCCACCACCCCCGCCGAAGGACTCGGCACCTCCGTGTCCACCTTGTCCGTGCCGATCTCCAAAAGCGTCTCGTCGCGTTCCACCGCTTCACCCACCTTCTTGTGCCACGCGATAACCGTCCCTTCGGTGATGGATTCGCCCATCTTGGGCATCGTAACGTCGAGCAGCGGCATAGCGGGGGTGGGAAGGGAGGACAGAAAGCGGTTTCGGTGACGAAATATACGCCGCACCGACGGCCCGGCTCCGCCTCGGTTTGCACGGCGTGCACCGCTCCAACGGCGCGGAATCCCCAGCCGCTCCATCGGGGTTGCATGCGTCCCCGACCCGATCCGTTCTGCCGATGTCCTCCCTGCTCCTTGCCAGCGGCGTGCAAGCCTCGTCCGCTGCCTCCATCGACAGCCTCCCCGTCTCTGGCACAGTCTGGGCGTGGTTCTGCGGCTTCGTCGCTGCACTGCTGCTGCTCGACCTGTTCGTCTTCAACAAAGAGGCGCACAAGGTCACGGTGCAGGAAGCCCTGCGGCAGAGCCTGTTCTTCATCCTCTGCGCCCTCGGCGTCGGCGGCTGGATCTGGTGGCACTTCGGTCACCTTGCGGCCACGCCCAACCCGGAGCTCGCGCAAGCCAAGGCGCTCGAATACCTCACCGGCTACCTCGTTGAGCTGAGCCTGAGCGTCGACAACCTGTTCGTCTTCGCCCTGCTCTTCCGCTACTTCAAGGTCCCCGCCGAATACCAGCACCGTGTGCTCTTCTGGGGTGTTTTCGGCGCGATTGTGATGCGCGCGATCATGATCTTCGCGGGCGTGGAACTGGTCATTCGCTTCAAGTGGCTAATCCCGGTCTTCGGCGCCTTCTTGCTCTACTCGGGCTGGAAGATGCTCCGCTCCCAAGGCGAGAACGACGAAGCCGACATCGACAACAGCGCGGTGATGCGGTGGACGCGCCGCCTCGTGCCCGTCACTCCGGGCCTGCACGGCCAGCGGCTGTTCGTCACCGTCGACGGCAAGAGGATGGCCACACGGCTGTTCCTCGTGCTCGTGATGGTCGAGTTCACCGACGTCATCTTTGCCGTGGACTCCATCCCCGCCATCCTCGGCATAACCCAAGATCGGTTTATCGTCTTCTCGTCCAACATTATGGCGATCCTCGGCCTGCGCAGCCTCTATTTCGTGCTCGCCGACTTCATGGACCGCTTCAAGTACCTGCACTACGGCCTCGCGCTCGTGCTGCTATTCATCGGCGGTAAGATGATCGTCGACGGCATCTGGCACCTGCACCTGCCGACATGGATCAGCCTGCTGGTGGTTGCCGGACTGATCGGCGGCAGCGTGATCGTCTCGCTCCGCGCGACCAAAAACACCCCCGCCGACGAAGCCATCCGCCACGCCCTCGACGGCGGCGACGATAATCTGAACCTGCTCGGCCCCGACGTGCCGCGCACCGGCCATTCCACCTTCGCCCTCGACGACGAGACGCAAGCCTAAACCGCAAAGCTCGAAGACCAACCCAGACGCTCATCTTGTGCAACCGGCGCGACGTATTCGTCGTGCGTTGATCTACGAATGGGTTATGCTTGCCGGCCGCATACGTCTTGCCCCCATGATCCTCCGGCTCCTCTTTCTCGGTCTTCTGCTGCCCACCGCAGCCCTCGCGCAAACCCCAGCGATCGACGGTTCGTGCAACGACGCGGCCTACACCACGCTGGCAACATGGAGCGGCGCGCCCAATGGTTTTGGTGATGCCAACGACCTCTTCAGCCTCCGGTACTTCACCGACGGTACCGCCGCGTATTTCTGCCTGATGGGTGAGCTGAGCGGCACCAACGCCGACGGTTTCTACCTCTTTTTGGATGCCAGCGGCTACGACGGGGTACCGTCTGGCCAAGCGCTTCCGGCAGGCCCCGCGGCCTCGGGGTTCTTCGCCAACATCGGCGGCACCGTGCTGGACACCGGCTTTGATGCCGACTACGGCTTCTTCGCCAATGCGGCGAATACACCGCAATCCCTGTACACCAACGCCGTGCGCTACGGCGTTTCCGGCGGCAACGGCATCGCTCTGTTGGGCGAATACCTCGGTGCTTCCGACGCCGTTGGAACACCCACCGCGTTCATCGGCACGCTGCTGGGAGGTTCGGGCGCTATGACCCAGGCGTTTCAAAACGTCCCCTACCCGGGAAACGTCCCGGGAAACGGTACAACGGGATGGGAACTGGCCCTTGCGCTTACGGCACTTCCCGGCATCGACGCCTCTCAGACGTTGCGGGTGATGGCAGGCATTGCCACCGGCAGCGGCTATTTCTCCAACGAGATGCTCCCCAACGGTTTGCTGCTGGGCAACGCCGACGGCAACAACAACTTGGGAGCCAGTCCGAACTTCGGCGCGGCTACCTGGACCGAACTTTTCACCAGCCCCCAAGCGCTCCCCGTTGAGTTGGTGTCGTTCACGTCGTCGGCCAACAACCGCTCCGCCCGCCTCTCGTGGACGACCGCCTCCGAAACCAACAACCTCGGTTTCGTCGTCGAACAACAAACGGGCGATGCCTGGAACGCCGTGTCCAACCTCATCGCCGGACACGGCACCACCACCGAACGCAACGACTACGCCTTCGACGTCAACGGACTCACCGCCGGACAACACGCCTTCCGCCTCCGCCAAACCGACACCGACGGAACG